>Ga0209345_10000250_pt1 | contig 72217 bp, 65 predicted proteins | sample Cruoilmetagenom7_FD_187294 | JGI IMG/M metagenome (GOLD analysis project Ga0209345, IMG submission 187294) | Oil polluted marine microbial communities from Coal Oil Point, Santa Barbara, California, USA - Sample 7 (SPAdes) (version 2) | ecosystem: Environmental > Aquatic > Marine > Oil seeps ... | reverse complement strand
AACCTACAAGCAACTCGCCGATGACAAGTGGGACAACCGCATCTGTACCCGCAGCGGCAAACACCCGTATAACATCGCACTGATCTCATCCATGATCTCACACCACGGCGAAGCCGAAACAGAGGCCTGGCTGAGAGGCGTCAAAGACAATCTGGCGCGCAAGCCACAGGGCGGCGATCGTGACCAGATCAAAGCCATTGCCGAAGGCGTATGTGATGTAGCCATCGGTAACAGCTACTACTACGGCAACATGTTGCAGGATGAGAGCCAGCGCCCGGCAGCAGAAGCTGTTCGCCTGGTGTTCCCGAATGCAGATGGTCGTGGCACCCACATCAACGTTAGCGGTATTGCGCTCACCAAAAGCGCCCCTAACCGGGAAAACGCTATCAAGCTGATGGAATTCCTGTCATCACCGGAAGCTCAGGGTATCTACGCTACAGCGAACACAGAATACCCTGCAAACCCGCACATCAAGCCTACCGGCCTGGTTGCAGAGTGGGGCCCTGTCCACCCGGACAGCCTTTCCCTGCAAGAGATTGCTGATAACCGCAATGCAGCAGTTAAACTGGTTGACCGTGTAGACTACGACGGCGAATAAGTGTTCAGGCGGGGGTGGCAGTGCCGCCCTCGCCTTCATCTGTATCAACCCTACAAATGATTCCAGTCATTGCAGCGACAATTTGAGCTGATTACAATCGTTACCCTTCGATCTGGCTCAGCTTTTCCCGAAACAGCCCGAGTCGGCTCTTTACCTACTCCAATTCACTAACAGGAATCCTATGAGCGAGGCCGCGACCAGCGTTGAACCAGGGCTGACCCCGCCCCTGCTGGCAAAGCGTGCTTCTCGGCGCTGGTTATTCAGCGCGATACTGACCACTGCCATCGTCGCTCTGCCCGTTCTTTCCGTCATTTTCCTGGCCTTTTTCCCCGAAGAAAATATCTGGCCACACCTGATGGATACCACATTACCCCGCTACCTTGTCACCACACTCAAACTCATGACAGGTGTTGGCGCCATTACTCTGGTTATCGGCCTCGCATCTGCCTGGGCCGTCACCATGTGCGAATTCCCGGGGCGCAAGTACTTTGAATGGGCCATGCTGCTGCCTTTTGCTGTCCCGGCCTACGTGATTGCCTATGTTTACACCAGTCTGCTGGATTATGCCGGCCCGGTTCAGGTCGCCCTGAGGGAATGGTTTGGCTGGACCAGCGCCGCTGATTACTGGTTCCCGGAGATTCGCAGCCTCGAAGGGGCCACCCTGATGCTTGGCCTGGTGCTCTACCCCTATGTTTACCTTCTTGCCCGTGCTGCATTTCTGGAACAGTCACCCTCCCTGTTTGCAGTCAGCCGCAGCCTTGGCCACTCGGCCCTGAGCACCTTTTTTAAAGTAGTTTTACCCATCGCCCGCCCGGCTGTCGCAGTTGGCCTTTCACTGGTGCTGATGGAAACACTGAACGATTTTGGCACGGTCGACTTCTTTGCAGTGCAAACCCTCACAGCCGGCCTGTTTGACACCTGGATGAACCTTGGCAATATTGGTGGTGCTGCCCAGATAGCCACAACCATGCTCATTTTTGTGGTTATTCTGGTTACCCTGGAGCGCTATTCCCGACGGCGCCAACAGCAATACGCTGGCAGAGACAACCGCGATCCAATCCGCCGCTTTACCATGTCATTTCCACGACAACTGATCTGCGTTGCCGTGTGCGCGCTGCCGGTAATATTTGGCTTTGTTATTCCTGGTGTGACACTGGGCGTTTACGCCTGGGAATATTTTGACGACAGCTGGAACCCGGCATTTATACGTAACACCTTCAATAGCCTGTTTCTCTCAGGTACAGCCGCACTGACCACCCTGTTGATCGGCGTCACCCTTGCATACAGCCGCAGGCTTCACGACACCCGTGGCATGCAGGTGCTCATGCGCCTTTCAAGCCTGGGCTATGCAATGCCGGGCGCCGTTCTGGCAATCGGTGTGATTATGCCGATGGCAGGATTTGATAACTGGCTGGACACCCTGATGCGCAACACCTTCAATGTAAGCACCGGCCTGCTGCTCAGCGGCTCCGCCTTCGCCATTGTGTATGCGTATACAGTAAGATTTCTGGCCGTGTCTGCCGGTAGCGTAGAAAGTGCACTGCAGAAAATCACCCCCAGCATGGACATGGCATCCCGCTCTCTCGGCAACAGCCCGGGCAAAACACTGGTGAAGGTGCACCTTCCCATGCTTCGTGGAACCCTGGTTACCGCTGCGCTGGTGGTGTTCGTGGACTGCATGAAGGAGTTGCCAGCCACGCTGATACTCCGGCCATTCAACTTTGAAACCCTGGCCACCTACGTGTACCAGTTTGCCTCTGATGAGCGGCTGTACCACAGTGCCCTGCCGGCCCTGATTATTGTACTGGCCGGCATCCTTCCTATCATTCTGATGAGCCGGTCAATCTCCAATAGCCGCTCGATGGCCTGAAATACCCCTCACAACTCTAGGACGTTATTCTGGAGTGGGCATCCTGGACGACAAACCGCCCCTGGAACACGGCAACCGGATCACCCTGGGGCAGAGGATTCGGCGTGCCACAAAATACTTCCGTTGTCAGATCCAGCCGCCCCTTGCCGTGTCTTGCAAGGCTCTTACGGAAGCGCTCAGGGATTTCATCCCCCGGCAGCCGGCAGATTGCGTAAAAATCAGAGGTTACCGGTTCAAGATAATCAATGCTGCCCGTCTGCACCACCACACTGCCCTTCAGGCCAAGATCAGCAAGCGCAAGTTCTGTAAGCCCCCAGGCCGCAGTTACCGCTACCGAGTACACACTGCCGCCAAAGCCAGTGCCCTGGTGATTCAGATTAGGTTCAAGCGGCGCACTGAGAAGCAGCGCGCTGCCATCCCACGAGTGCAGTTCAATTCCAAGGGCACGGGAAAGAGGAATTTCCTCATGAATGCGCCTCTGGAATGCCGAAAGCTGAGTCATAAGTTTCTCCTGATATAAACTGATTCTAAGCACGCTGTCTGCTTACCCCTATGCGACCAATGTCGGTTCAGAAACGAACCAAGCCCGGCGGAGCCGGGCCTGGTCTGAACATGGTAATCAGCTCACGGATTACTGCCAGATTACCTTCTGGCCTTTCGCATACCAATCGTTGACCTTGCTTTCGTAGGCGTCTTCCACCACGTTTCGCTTGAGCTTCATCGTAGGAGTCAGGAAGCTGTTCTCGATCGACCACTCATCACTGACAACGGTCACAAAAGCCAGTTGCTCATGGGGGTCTACTGTCTTGTTCACCTTAGCCACAAGATCGGCGAAACTGGCTTCAAGCTCCTTACGGAAGTTCTGGTCGGCCATTTTCGGCCGGATAGCCTCAGCCAGCTGAATAATCGCAAAGGGCTGGGTCTGATTAGCTCCGGAAACACACACCATCTCGATCGACTGATGCGCCATCAGCCGGTTTTCAATAGGTGCAGGCGCAATATACTTACCCTTGCTGGTCTTGAAGATTTCTTTCATACGGCCAGTAATCTTCAGACGCCCTAGCTCGTCAATTTCACCTTTGTCACCGGTTTTCAGGAAGCCATCATCGGTAAAGGTTTCCTTCGTCTTCTCTTCATCCTTGTAGTAACCCACCATAGTGGCCGGGCTCTTGATCAGAATCTCGCCTTCGGGGCTGATCTTGGTTTCCACACCCGGCATGGATTCACCCACATAACCGGTACGGGTACGCCCCGGCTTGTTGATGTGAGAATAGGCAAAATTCTCAGACATACCGTAGCCTTCAAGCAACTCCAGGCCAAGGTTGCGGTACCAGTCCAGCACATCGCTGGCCAGCGGCGCCGACCCACTTCCGGCCAGCTTGGCCTGATCCAGCCCGAGCCCCTTGAGAATCTTCTTCTTGATCAGCTTACTCACTACAGGAATCTTCAGCAGCGTATCCAGCTTCTTCTGCGGCAGCTTCTGCAGCACGCCCTGCTGAAATTTCACCCACAGCCTGGGCACAGAAAGGAACAGTGTTGGCCGCGCACGCTTCATATCCTCTATAAAGGTATCCAGCGATTCCGCGAAATATATATGAAAGCCCGCGTACACTGACGCCAGCTCAACAAAGGTCCGTTCAAATACATGGGCCAGAGGAAGGTAAGACAACATACGCTCTTCATCCCCAACCTGAAGAACCTGCAGGCTGCCATCGGCTGCAAAAGCCATATTCCGGAAACTCAGCATGACGCCTTTGGGCTTACCGGTGCTGCCAGAGGTATAAACAATCGTCGCCAGCTCATCCGGATCACGCTGTACGTTTTCTTCCAGCGGCGGGAACCTGGCGACAATGTCATCCCAGGTTTCAAAATCGTTGGGCGGGCTCAGGGGGAAAGAAATGCAGCGCACAGACTCCGGTACGCCAGGCTTCATCATGCCCCAGTCATCCAGCTTGCCCACAAACAGCACTTCGCACTCCGCGTGATTCAGCACGTAGTTGACTGTATCGGAATTCAGCGTGGGATAAAGAGGCACGGAAATATGCCCGGCCATCCAGATAGCCCAGTCAGTCATGACCCACTGTGCACAGTTTTTGGAAATCAGGCCGATGCGGCTTTTTTCGGGGAGGCCAAGTGACTTGAGATACGAGGCTACACGGCGCGCCTCATCGACTGCCCGGCTCCATGTGTACTCAACCACTTCGCCATCACCGACGGGCTGAGTCATGTACAAGGAATTCGCCTTGGCATTCTCCCAGTGGTAGACCATATCCAGGGGAAGTTTGATTGTTTTGTCCATGGACCATCCTTGCTTTCGTTATTTGAGTTATAAACTCATTATTTAGACTTTAGTAGAGCATTTCAATAGATTATGGCCAATCAAAGGGCCACCCGGGACAACTGCACAAAAACTCGCCCCGGGGAAAAGTCAATCCGTTCAAATCCACGTTAACATGCCCTACTACCAAGGGGGCGGGGCTGTGATAAACTCTCGCACCTTAAAACCGTAACCACCGCAAAAGACCTCGGAGATGGGCATATGGCCAAGAAAATCCTGCGAACCCTGTTGGGCGCATCATTAATGGCAATGGCAAGCATTTCGCAGGCTGCAGAGCCACGCGTTGTCGCTATTACGCAGATTGTTGAACACCCTGCGCTGGATGCCGTTTACGAGGGCGTAAAAGATGAGCTGGCAGAACGGGGCTATAAAGAAGGCGAAAACCTGACGGTGATGCATGAAAGCGCCCAGGGGAACTCCGCCATCGCATCCCAGATTGCCCGTAAATTTATCGGTGACAGCCCCGACGTAATCGTGGCGATTGCTACACCTTCGGCACAGACCATTGCCGCTGCTGCCCGCAACATCCCGGTGGTGTTTGCCGCAGTAACAGATCCGGTAGGCGCAAAGCTGGTAAAGGATGCCCAGGCACCCGGCGCTAACATTACCGGCGTAAGCGACATGCTGCCCATCGACAAACATCTGGATATGCTGCTGCGTATGGTTCCGGATGCCAAGCGTATCGGCACCGTTTACAACCCCGGCGAAGCCAACGCTGTATCCCTGATCGAATTGCTCGACGAACGCCTGCAGGCCCGTGGCCTGACACTGGTTAAAGGTGCTGCCACCAAAACCTCCGAAGTGCTGGGCGCCGCCCGCTCTCTGGTGGGCAAAGCAGATGCCATTTACCTGACAACCGACAACACAGTAGTCAGTGCTGCTGAAGCAGTCATTTCTGTTGGCGAACAGGCCAAAATCCCGGTATTTGCCGCCGACACAGCCACAGTTTCCCGTGGCGCCGTTGCTGCACTGGGCTTTGACTACTACGATCACGGACGCCAGGCTGGCGTAATGGTTGCGCGTATCCTCGAAGGTGAAAAACCGGGCGACATGCCGGTAGAAACCATGGAAAAGCTCAACCTCTTTGTAAATCCGGAAGCTGGTAAACGCATGGGCATCACCATTTCAGATGATGTTATTGCTGAAGCGGCAGAAGTCGTCAAAAGCGGCAAGTAACGCCTTACCTACACGGGCGGGCTCTTTATCCGGAGCCCGCCCGTTTTTCTTTCACGGTGAATCATCCCCATGCTCAGTAACATTGCATTCTATGGCGCAGTCGAGACAGGGCTTATCTACGGCTTGGTAGCTTTCGGCATCTATCTTTCTTTTCGTGTACTCGATTTCCCGGACCTGACCGTTGACGGCAGTTTTCCGCTGGGCGCTGCGGTTGCAGCCGTCCTTATTATTGAAGGCTGGAACCCCTGGCTGGCAACAGGTTGCGCCGTATTCGCCGGCATGGCCGCCGGAGCCGTAACCGCCATTCTTAACGTCAAGCTTAAAATTCTTAACCTGCTGGCCTCCATCCTCACCATGATTGCCCTGTATTCCATCAATCTCCGGGTTATGGGCCGGCCAAACATCGCCCTGCTCGGCGAAGACACAGTGCTCACACCCTGGTATTCACTGGGTCTGGCCTACCATCAGGTACCGGTGCTGCTGTTTGCAATCGTGATCTTCATCGCCCTGATACTGTTGTGGCGCTTCATGAAATCAGAAACCGGCCTCGCCATGCGGGCAACCGGTGCCAACCCCCGGATGGCTCGCGCCCAGGGCATTGCTACTGGCGCTATGATCATTCTGGGTGTAGCTGTATCCAATGGTCTGGTCGGGCTGGCAGGCGCACTCTTTGCCCAGAGCCAGGGTGCCGCAGATGTCACCATGGGTGTTGGCGTAATTGTTATCGGCCTTGCTTCACTGATTGGTGGAGAAGCTGTAATTACACCATCAACCGTTGTTCGCGCCCTGATCGCCTGTGTGGTTGGCGCCATTATTTACCGCCTGGCCATTGCCTTTGCCCTGAACGCAGACTTTCTCGGCCTGCAGGCGCAGGATCTGAACCTGATAACCGCAGTTCTGGTTACCCTGGCAATTGTATTGCCCGGCATCCGCAGTTCCGTGGTCAGCAAATTCACCAGCAAAAAGGCCTGAGGAGACAATATGATCAGTGCAACCGATCTGCGGCTGACTTTTGGCAAAGGTACACCGCTGGAAAACCCCGCACTCCGGGGCATGAGCCTCACCGTTAACCAGGGCGAGTTCGTTACCGTGATAGGCAGCAATGGTGCCGGAAAGTCCACATTCCTGAACGCTCTTGCTGGCGAAGTTATGGTTGATAGCGGCACCATTATTGTCGACAACCTCAACGTTACCAAGCTGCCCACCCACAAACGGGCGGGCCGTGTGGCACGGGTATTCCAGGACCCTCTTGCAGGCACCTGTGAAGGCCTGAGCATCGAAGAAAACCTTTCGCTCGCCATCAAGCGCGGCCAACGCCGCAGCCTGGGTACGGCAGTAAAAAAACAGTACGAAGAACAGTTCAGGGAAAGCCTCTCGTCCCTGAACCTCGGGCTTGAAAACCGCCTCGGCGACAAGATGGGCCTGCTCTCCGGCGGCCAGCGCCAGGCTGTAAGCCTGCTAATGGCCAGCCTGACACCCTCCGCCATTTTGCTGCTGGACGAACACACCGCAGCACTGGACCCGAAAACAGCAGCATTTGTGCTGGAACTCACAAAAAACATCATTGAAGAGCAGAAACTCACCGCTCTGATGGTCACCCACAGCATGAAACAGGCGCTGGAAGTTGGCACCCGCACAGTGATGCTGCACCAGGGCGAAGTGGTGTTCGATATTGAAGGCAAAGACCGCGAAGGCCTGGAAGTTAAGGATCTTCTGGAGTTGTTTGAAACACAGCGCGGGCTTTCCGTAGACGACGATAGCCTGCTGCTAGGCTGATACGACTGGGCGGGAGCCTCTCCCGCCCCTTTTCCAATTGATTTTCTTTGCCAGAAACCTCCGATCAATAGTCCCGCTTAAATTCACAAACCACTATATCCTGTTATACTCATCCAAAATAAACCCATATATAGTGATTTTGACAATGCCTGCACCTATACTGGTGCCAGCAACGCTTTACATGAAGACAGCACCGCTGCGCGGTGCTTCCGGCAACCGAAACACATGAAGATTGAGGGTGGCAATGAACGCTAAGGCAGAGGCAGTAGTTTCAACGATTCCGATGCAGGAAACTTCGCTAGACATCTGGAACAGCAAGTACCAGCTTAAAACCAAGACCGGCGAGCCTGTAGACAAGGACATCAACGCCACCTACCAGCGTGTCGCAACTGCCCTGGCCCAGGTTGAAAACAAATCTGTGCGCGTAGAGCAGATGAAAAACTTCGTATGGGCACTCAAGAACGGAGCCATTCCCGCCGGGCGTATTACTTCAAACGCCGGTGCCGAAGCCCATAAGCCGGCAACCTCTACCATCAACTGTACTGTATCCGGTTCTATCCAGGATTCCATGAACGACATCCTGGAGAAGAACCACGAAGCAGGCCTCACCCTCAAGGCTGGCTGTGGTATCGGATATGAGTTCTCTACCCTGCGCCCGAAAGGCGCTTACGTTGCTGGCGCCGGTGCAACCACCTCCGGCCCCCTGTCCTTCATGGATATCTTCGACCGCATGTGCTTCACCGTGTCCTCTGCCGGTGGCCGCCGCGGTGCCCAGATGGCCACCTTTGACGTTCACCACCCGGACGTTATCGATTTCATCCAGGCCAAGCGTGAAGATGGCCGCCTGCGCCAGTTCAACCTTTCACTGCTGATCACCGAAGACTTCATCGAAGCCGTTCGCAACGATGGCGACTGGAAGCTCTCCTTCCCCGTAACCAAAAAAGAAGCGGAAGAAGAAGGCCTGGACCTGGCGGATCCCGACCAGTTCGTGTATCGCGACTTCCCGATTCTCGATGGTTATGTGGTTAATGAAGAAGGCAAGGTAGCCTGCCGTGTCTACCGCACCCTGAAAGCCCAGTTCATCTGGGACACCATCATGACCTCCACCTACGACTACGCAGAACCCGGCTTCATCCTGATCGACAAGGTCAATCAGATGAACAACAACTGGTTCTGCGAAGACATCCGCGCCACCAACCCCTGTGGCGAGCAGCCCCTGCCCCCATACGGCAGCTGCCTGCTGGGCTCTGTGAACCTGACTAAATTTGTGGACTACCCGTTCACCGAAAAAGCCAGCTTCAACTATGAGAAGTACCGCAAGGTTGTGGGCATCTTTACCCGCATGCTGGACAACGTAGTTGAAATCAACGGCCTGCCGCTGCCTGAGCAACGCCACGAAATCACCTACAAGCGCCGCCACGGCATGGGCATTCTGGGCCTGGGCTCAACCCTCGCCATGCTGCGTATGCCTTACGGTTCTTCGGAATCTGTACAGTTCACCGAAGACGTTGTACGTGAAATGGCCGTAGAAGGCTGGCGCCAGTCGCTGGCTCTGGCAGAAGAAAAAGGCGTTGCGCCGATTATGGACGACGACTTTGAAGTTACCCCAAAAATGCTGGGTAAATGCCCGCAACTGGCAAAAGATGGCTACAAACTGGGCGACAAACTGAAAGGCCGCCTGCTGCACGCCAAATACAGCCGCTACATGCAGGAAATTGCCGCAGTTGAACCGGAACTGGTTGCCAAACTGGCGGAGAAAGGCGGGCGCTTTACGCACCACACATCCATTGCACCGACCGGCACCATCAGCCTGTCACTGGCCAACAACGCCAGTAACGGCATTGAGCCAAGCTTCTCGCACCACTATGCACGTAACGTGATCCGCGAAGGCCGCAAGACCAAAGAAAAAGTAGACGTGTTCTCCTTCGAGCTGCTGGCCTATCGCCACCTGGTTAACCCGGGTGCCATGCCCTTCTCAGACGAAGAAGACAAAAAACTGCCCAGCTACTTCACCACCTCCGATGACGTAAGCCCGGCGCAGCACGTAGACATACAGGCTGCCGCCCAGAAATGGGTAGACTCCTCGATCTCCAAAACCGCGAACGTACCAACCGACTTCGCCTACCAGGACTTCAAGAGCATCTACCTCTACGCCTATGACATGGGCCTGAAAGGCTGCACCACCTTCCGCTTTAACCCGGAAGCCTTCCAGGGCGTACTGGTAAAAGAGAAAGACCTTGAAAACACCGTTTACGAGTTCACCCTCGACGACGGCAGCAAGGTAAACCTGAAGGGCAACGAAAAGGTAGAGTACGACGGCGAGACCCACACCGCCGCAAACCTGTTTGACGCTCTCAAAGAAGGCACTTACGGAAAGTATTGATCCGGAACACCGACACAGGACAAAAGACATGACAGTTAAAATCAGCAACAAAATCGTCGGCTACCGGGTTAAGAAAGCCGACACAGACGCGCCCAGCGAACAGCAGGCAGCGGCAAAGGCGGAGCCCCAGCTCCAGAAAATGAACGAATACATCGAACGGCCGGATTTTCTGGTGGGCACCACCTATAAAATCAAGCCACCGGTGGCCGAGCACGCGATGTACATCACCATTAACGACATCCTGCTCAACGAAGGCACAGACCACGAAAGCCGGCAGCCATACGAAGTGTTTATCAACTCCAAATCCATGGAGCACTTCCAGTGGGTAATCGCCCTCACCCGCGTAATCTCTGCGGTATTCCGCAAAGGCGGCGACCTGACCTTCCTGGTGGAAGAGCTACGCTCGGTATACGATCCCAACGGCGGCTACTTCAAGAAAGGCGGCGTATTCATGCCCTCACTGGTAGCTGAAATTGGCGCGGTTATCGAGAAGCACCTGAAGGCCGTAGGCCTGATGGAAACCGAGGAAATGAGCGAAACCACCAAACGCATCCTCGCCGAAAAGCGGGCCGAGTTTGAAGCCAACAACACCAAAGCAACCAACGACGACAAAGCCGGCGACTACCCACCCAACGCCACCATGTGCAGCAAGTGCAACACCAAGGCTGTTATCGTAATGGACGGCTGTGCCACGTGCTTGTCCTGTGGCGACAGCAAGTGCGGCTGAAGTGAGTGATTAACTGGTAGATAAACAGGAAGGCCTGGAGTTAGCGCTTCGGGCCTTTTTTGTTTGCACCCTTACCCACTTGTACCAGCGGCGGCTGTGCCGGAGCCAGTCTGACCGAACTCATTCTATTGCGGGCTTTATTCACGCTAAAGCTCTTAGCGGCGTTTTTAACAGTAATCTTTTCCATGGCCATGAATGCAGGTTACGCCACCTACCTGTTGTTCTGATCTACGGGGAACCGGGCGGTGAAAAAACGGAGATATACGACAAATGTCGCAAAGATGCATGCTTTTGAGGGATAGATACTTATAACTCCATGAAAAATATAAAATAGTTGCTGGTGGATAATTGGAGATAAGCGAACGGATATTTTTGGGGAAATCCGACAATTGACGCTTATCTCCAGCCAGACTATCTTTCAGGTTAGGTAGTTTTTTGATAACAAAGAAAAATTTGATGGGTGGCATGTGCAACGTTGGGATATAGACGCGTTTGGATAGATGTCATTTGTCGTTGAATTAGCTGTTATGCCCTTTTAGGTCGAGACACCTAGTATGGAATTGAGCACTCCGGCAGCTATGCCATTTACGCGGGAAGCAGCGCTCAAAATGCTGAAGTGGGGTGCAGAGCCGTCGACATCTCCTTACTCCCACAAACAAATTGCGGAGTGGTGCGATAGATTCTGGTGCAAGTACCTCGATGTTGATGCGGAGCCGGAAATTGAGTCGTTACTGCCAATCCTCACTGATGTTGAAACTCAGTGGGATCTATATCTGGCGAACACCTATTCACTTGATGAGCTCCGAGCGAACAATTTCGAGGAAGAGCAGATGCCTACGGAGTGGTTTCGCGATTGGCTCCAGCAACTGGCATAACCAGGTGGTCAACGGGACGCCAACTACGCTGCGCTCCGTTGGCGCCCATTACCACTAGCGTTAATTGGTAGAGACATGGAACCAGTCATCCAGGAAGAAACAACGGGTTGCGGCATTGCAGCAAGCGCTGCTCTCACGTGTGTTAGCTATGCTGAGGCCAAGCGGAAGGCCAACGCTCTGGGTATTTACGCCGCAGATACAGCGCTATGGTCAGAAACTGAGCACGTCCGAAAGCTTCTGCGGGAATTCGGTATCTCGGTGTCGCCCAAAGAAACTCCCTTCGAGTCTTGGGAGCGCCTCCCAGACAAGGCTCTCATGGCTATTAAATGGCGCACGGAACGGGGTAAGCCGTTCTGGCATTGGGTGGTGTTTGTCCGAGAGGGCGGCGAGGCAAAGGTGCTGGATTCCAAAAAGGCTTTGAAATCAAACGTCCGCCGGGATTTCGGGCGCATTAAGCCCAAGTGGTACATTGAGGTATCCAATTAACAAGTGACTGTGGTGTCAATTCCATAAATTAAGCCATATTTTTACGCCACGGTTCCTGGTTTTTAACCATGGTATTGAGCACCACGATCATCTTTCTCATGCAGGCAATCAGAGCTACTTTTGGAAGCTTCCCTAGGCTTTCAGGTACTCATAGAAGCTTTTAAAAGCAGAGGTGCCCTGGTCAGATGAGAGCATAGTCATGAACATCACCGTTCGCACTCTGTGACGCCCTCCCCGTATCTTTCGTTTGCCATTGAGCTTGCCGCTATCCCGGTTGATGGGCGCAATGCCGAACAGCGCATCAATCTCTTTGCGGTTCAGTTATCGCTTTAGAGTCATGCAGTGACCTGCTCGCTTGTACCGTCAGCTGAGTTTGCCTACAATCCGCCGCTCAATGGACCTTCTACTTCAAGGATGAAAGAAGATGAATGCCGCTCTACAACCCTTTGGCGAAACCTTCGCCCAAAGACAGCTACGCGTTCGACTCGAGCACAGCCTCGACCAGAAAAAACTCTTCGCTGCTATTGATGCAGATCCCGAACTTGTCGGCGCCGGTGTTGTTTATATCGATGCCAACTACACCATTGTTACCCTTCGGGAATTTCAGCCGCTCTGCCGCATTGAACCGATAAAGATAATTTTGCGTGAGCCACGCCAGCCAACCTCGTCCATCCAACACGCTCAGGACCTTTCCTCAACACCGAGAGAAAGCCAAATGTTGGCTGAAGTGCTGGGTGCCTCTCTTTCATGTGGCGCTGCTCTGCTAAGTTGGGTGGTTATTGTCGGAAGTACCGGTGCAATCCCTCTGACCGGTGGAGCCAGTTCAGCGCTCACAGCCCTCTCCTACTCTGCATTTGCAGCAAGCTCACTGCAGTGCATGAATGGTCTCGCGCGGGTGGGAATAGAAGCCCGTAATCCTGAATTCAAGGACCAAATCGATTCGGAGGAATGGTATAATACCGCGACAACAAGTCTTGATGTTATATCTCTTGGAGGCGCCGCGGCAGCTGGGTTTGTGACGGTGCGGATGGTTAAGACTTTGCATGCACAGGGGATGACTATCCGAGAAGCCCTGGAAGGTCTCAGCCGCCGTCAAAGAACACGGCTAACCGAAGAAATCGTGCGCATGAATAAGCCGGGCATTTCCAACAAGATGCTCAAGTTCCTTAAGCGAAATGGAACGGTACCCAAGCGCTATACCAAAACTCAAATTTCTCATGCCACAAAGCAACAGTTAAAAGATGCATTGGGTGCGTTCTTTAGCTTCTCGGGAAGCGCCTCCAATGGAGTGGTACGCACTCTTGCTATCGGTATTTACGAGGAAGTTCAATGAGGCGTGATGCGAAAGAGGCAGCCGACGTTCAGGATATCAGTTTATATCCCCCCGGGATGGGAGCATTTCTGCTGGCTACTTTTTGCATGCTGGCTACGCATACTTGCCTGCTTTTATCTGTTTACGCCCTCTATGTTCAGCCGATCCCCAATCACGAGGAATCGGCCGGGTTAATTCTCGCAGTAGGCGCACTCAGCGCTTTTTTGGTGATCCACCCGAGCTTTCTCCTGACACGCGCTAAACCTCGAAGCCTTCGCTTTTTAAGTGCGTTGAGCACCATCTACGCACTGTTTCTTCTCTTGGTTGGCATGTGGTCGCTTTATGTCGCCGATCCTTTGATTTACATTGCCGGAATTGGCCTGACAACAGCTACAGTTTGCAGATTTATTTACAGGAGTAGCAGAATTCGCTTATTTTCTGAGCACTATGTGCGGTTGTGGGGTCTACTTAAATAATCTAATAGAAAAGACACCCACAACAAAACCCCGGAGAAACATTAATTGGATACCCACACCAAAACCCCCTACAATTCTTGCGTTTGGCGAGGGTGTCCGCGCTAGCATTTCTCTACAGCCTTATTAAGTTGCAATAATTCAATGCAGATATGAATATGCCATTATGGATTTTGTTATTTTTAGTCATCTCTACAGCCTCCTTATTTTGTTTTTATATATCTCCGGATCGTAATGGTAATCCCAGTAAGGTACGTACAATAACTGCTAATACCTGGATAATATTCCGACGAGTGGTAAGTTTCATGGCCGCTGCTTTCGGTATTTTTTGCCTCTACATTCTTTGGGGTAGCTCCGGATCAATATCAGAGGAAATATTTGAAGGAGTATTAATTATTTTTATTTCAATATTTTTTATCTATATTGGTGTTGTCGGACAAGGTTGGAATCAATACGACATTGCAGATGATTTAAGTTTTTATGAAAAAATAAAAAAGAAATATGATATTCGTTGGTGACTGAAAATTAACAAATGACAGTGGTGTCAATTCCATTAATTAAGCCATCTTTTCACGCCACGGTTCCTGGTTTTTAACCATGGTATTGAGCACCACAATCATCTTTCTAATGCAGGCAATCAGAGCGACTTTTGGGATCTTGCCCAGGGCTTCGAGGTGTTCGTAGAATCGTTTAAAACCCGGGTTGCACCGAATTGATGAGAGCATGGCCTGCTGCATGAAAGCCCCCAGCGGCCATTGGGGGTGGGCCTCAACTTTACCCACACGCGGCAGAAATTATCCATACAAGCGCATGTTGTCGGACTTGGACTTCACCCGCAAAGTGATACTATAGTATCACTATCAATTTGAATCAGGGTGAGCCCATGAAAGTTGAGCTTGTTACAAACCTTAAGCGCCAAGCTACAAAAATCCTGGCAGACCTGCATCTGTCTAAAGAGCCGGTACTGATCACTGAACATGGCCAGCCATCGGCTTATCTTGTTGATGTGCAGGATTACGAGTTCATGCAGCGCCGGCTTGAACTGCTCGAAGAGCTCTCACGAGGAGAGCGTGCTGTACTTGAGGGAAGAACGTACAGTCAAAGTGAGGCCAGGGAGAAAATGGGCAAATGGCTGAAGTAATCTGGACGGAGCCCGCCCTTCAAGAGTTGAATGCCATCGCTGAGTACATTGCTCTGGATAATCCTGCCGCTGCAAGCCGCGTGGTAGAAGAGGTTTTTGATAACACCGATCGCCTGGAAGATTTTCCCCAATCCGGGCGGATTCCTCCTGAGCTTCCTGATTCAGTATACAGGGAAGTAGTTGTTCCACCGTGCCGCATTTTTTATCGTGAGGATGAGAAGCGGGTTTTTGTCCTCTATGTCATGCGAGAGGAAAGGCAGCTTCGTGCGTACATGCTTGGGAGCAGCTAACCAGGCGCGGCAATCGGATGCCTCTGTCCCCGCTACGCTGCCGCATTATCAGTCTATGCGCCTTTACTGCCTACCAGGCAACATGATGAACCTCTGGGTGTAGGTCAATGTCGGTCTGATCTTGCCATATTGATGGGTACCAAAATTGAAAAAGCCACTTGTATATTTCATTAGCCTGATAGCCTCAGGAATCACCTGCCTGTTATCGGGAATTTATTACGCTGTGAAATGCCAGTGGGGGTGCGACTATCTGGCGACTCCGGCTATCTATCCATATTTTGCATTCTGGATATTTTTTATTCTTTCACTCTATCTGCTGGTCAGGCTCGTCATGCTGGTTTTATTCAAAAAATAGGATTCGCGAATCCTGACTCACACGGGGACTCTTTCCAGGCGTACTAATCCAAGCAAGAACGTAACACCTATAATCATGATGCCCGCTGAAAAGTATAATCCAAGGTTATAGCTACCAAACGCTTCGGTAAGATACCCGGTGAAGACAGGAGCGATTATCTGAGCCGCACCATAGGCCAATGTCATTACGCCCATAAATCGGGCTGGATTGCTTGGGAAGAACTTTCCAGCCATGGTGAGCACCAGGCTGACACAGGCAATAAAGGTTCCACCAAATAGCAGTGCACTTAACAATAACGCCATCAAGGTGTCATTAATGGCAGGCAGAATAATGCCAACCACCTGCAGAACATAGGCCGCCAGGAGCGCATAGAGATAGCCGGTTTTTCTCGCAATTCTGTCCCACACCAGTGTCGCTGGCATGGCGGCAAGCCCGATCAGCAAAAACGCCAGTGTCCCCTGCCCCTCCAGCCCTTTTGTTCTTTCTACAATATCCACAATGAAGGTGGAGCTGACAGCATATCCGTAACCGGCACAAAAATAGGCAAGCATCATAAGCGTGGTAAACACCCGGCCTGGGGGATTATCTTTTGTGGCCGTTGCGTCCTGCCCATCCACCAGGGGGTGTGGAATCCATAGCCATGCGGGAATAGCGACAATGGCGGCCATTACGGCCAGCGACAGCCACTGCTGCTGCCAGTTGGCCGACAGGGTCAGCATTACTTCCACTAAAACGGATGTGGCTATGATGCTCACACCGATACCGGCGAAATGAATGCCTAACTCAGCGCGATGATCATTCTTCACCAGCCATTTCAGAATCAGGCCAGAGGCAATGATAAGGCCCCCGGAAGCACAAACCCCGGCTATGAATCGCAATACAGCCCATAAAACAACATCCGTTGTCATCACCATGGCTGCTGAAGTGCCTATGCTTAACAGAAGATAAGCCCGGTGCAGATTGTATTTGTAGCTGAGGTTGTGCAGCCTGGATGCAAGCAGCACCCCGGCCATGTACCCCATAAAATTAGTGGTCGCCAGCCAGCCACCACCTACTTCGGTGAGGCCTGCTCCGCTTTGCATGATGGGCAGTACAAGGCTGTAGGAAAGACGGGCTACGCCAACGGTTACGATCAGGCTACAGATTCCGGCCAGATAGACTCGAGTCCGAGTGAGCTCCATTAACATTCCCACCATATTGTTATTAAACGATTTTCAGCAAAGATTACTCCAGTCTGTTAATCTTAAAAATTGAATTATCCAGAACATTTATTTCTTTTTTAGAGAACTATATGGAAATCGTGGCATTGAAGACCTTTAAAACGCTGGTTGATGAAGGTGGCATCAAGGGCGCAGCGGACAAGCTTCATACAGTTCAGTCGAACATCACCAACCGGATTAAGAAGCTGGAAAGTGAACTGGATACAAGGCTGTTCACCCTTGCAGGCAGAAAGCTGCAGCTAACCCCCAGCGGGCAACAGCTTTACAAGTATGCGGATGAGATTCTGGAGCTGGAGTACCAGGCTAAATCCGCCATTTTGAGTGACAAAGGCAACTATGAGTTGAGGGTTGGAATGCCAGAAACCTTTGCTGCAGTTCACATGCCTTTAGCACTCAAGCAGCTCAAACAGGATTATCCGAATATTCAGACCAGGATCTTTACGGATACCAGCGACAGGCTCGTAGGTGCCGTGTTGAACAACAAGGTAGACTGCGCCGCCATAGGCAATGCCCCCGCACATGAAAAGCTTTGTGTTATTCCTATTGTGAATGAAGAGCTGGTTATGGTGACCCCTGCGGAAAGCCATTATGACCCTGTGCTGTTTGTACGTGACGAAGGATGCGGTTACAGGAACCATGCGCTTATATGGCAACAAAAAGCAGGGCGCGGTAGCGATGAACTCATGATTATGAGTAGTGCGGATGGGGTTTTAGGCTGCATCTCTGCAGGTTTGGGTTACACCATTATTGGCAAAAACATGGTGATCGGCAGCCGGTATGAAAAGTCCCTGGCAATGACCCCCGTCACCCATGGCCCAAAACATGTTCAGCTATCCATCGTTTACCGCAAAGGCAGCCCCCTGGAAGCGGGCACGCTGGCACTTGCGGACATTTTCACAAATAAGAATACACAATAGCTCCATGAAGCACTGGCGGGCCTGCCATTACATTCCCCTGGCACACGGCATTGAAAAACCAGCCAGGACTATAGATTTCCCAGCTCTTTAAGTACCATGCTCTGCTGAGTTTTTATTGGGGTATGTAGATGAAAAACTGGCTGTTTCTTGGTGTTGCAATTGCCTCTGAAGTGGTGGCAACTTCCAGCATGAAAGCAAGTGCAGGTTTTACAAAATTCTGGCCCAGTGTGGTCGTGATTTTGGGGTACGTCATTGCCTTCTATTTTCTTTCTCTCACCCTGAAGGTGATTCCTGTCGGGATTGCTTATGCAACCTGGGCTGGTTTGGGAATCGTACTGATTTCTGTAGCAGGCTGGTTGGTTTTCGGTCAGAAACTGGATTTTGCCAGTATTATTGGCATGGCCCTTATCATTGCCGGTGTAGTGGTTATCAATGTCTTTTCCAAAGTCAGCGTGCATTAGACAGTCAACAGACGGCTGCACAATGAAATTGTCTGGCGCTGGAGATCACACAACAAGGAACTCAGATGAGCCTTAAACGCCACTTTGAATTGCTGGCTGCCTACAACCAGTGGATGAACGTAAAGGTATATGAGGCGGCCGGTCGCCTCACACCAGAAGAACTGGAAAAGGATCGCGGCGCCTTCTTCAGCTCGATTCTGGGCACCCTCAACCATGTCATCGTTGGGGATACCATCTGGCTAAAGCGATTTGCCACACACCCGCCCTGCTTTGCCTCACTGCGTGATGTGGCCAGTCTCCCGAACCCCTCCAGTCTCGACCAGATTGTTTTCAGTAAATTCGCCAGCTTGTCGGAACACAGGTTCTGGTTGGATCAGCAGATTATTAACTGGGCAGGCAAACTGTCTGACAGTGATCTGGATTCTGTCCTTAGCTACACAAGCACCAAAGGTGTGCCTTCCAGCAAACGATTCTCCAGCCTGGTTATTCATTTTTTTAATCACCAGACACATCACCGGGGCCAGGCTTCCACTCTGCTTTCACAGGCGGGTCTGGAGATTGGCATTACCGATCTTTTGGTTCTGATCCCCGAAGAGGCCGGTGTATAAACTGCTCTGCCCCGGTATGCTAGTATCCTTAAAAACCAAGGAGATAAACGATGTCCCGCATATTTGAAGACAACTCTCAGTCCATTGGCAACACGCCGCTGGTCAGGCTGAACCGTGTTAACGATGGCGCTGCTATCTGGGCCAAAATTGAGGGTCGTAACCCGGCCTACTCGGTGAAGTGCCGCATTGGTGCTGCCATGATCTGGGACGCCGAGAAGCGGGGCGTGCTTAAGCCGGGGATGACCATCATCGAACCCACCAGCGGCAATACAGGCATAGCCCTGGCATTTGTTGCTGCGGCCAGAGGCTACAGGATCACTCTTACCATGCCGGCATCCATGAGCCTGGAGCGACGCAAGGTATTGAAAGCACTGGGCGCAGACTTGCTGCTGACAGAACCCGCCAAAGGCATGCCCGGCGCAATTGCCAAAGCGGAAGAACTGGCTGCTGCCGAGCCCGAAAAGTACTTCCTGCCACAACAGTTCAACAACCCTGCCAACCCGCAGATCCACGAAGACACCACTGGCCCTGAAATCTGGAAGGATACCGATGGCACTGTGGATGTTTTTGTCGCCGGTGTAGGTACGGGCGGCACTCTGACCGGTGTGTCACGCTATATCAAGAATACCCAGGGCAAGGCCATCACCACCGTAGCCGTTGAGCCGACTGATTCGCCCATCATCACTCAGGTACGTAATGGCGAAGATCCAAAACCTGCACCCCATAAAATACAGGGTATCGGCGCGGGTTTTGTACCCAAAAACCTCGATATGAGTCTGGTTGATCAGGTGGAGACCGTATCCAACGAAGATGCCATGGCCATGGCACATCGTCTGATGCGGGAAGAAGGTATTCTCTGTGGGATTTCCTGTGGCGCAGCAGTAGTTGCCGCAATCCGGGTCAGCCAGCAACCCGAACACAAAGGCAAAAACATTGTGGTGATCCTGCCGGATTCTGCAGAGCGCTACCTGTCCACGGCCCTGTTTGCCGACCAGTTTGGCGATACGGAAAACGTGCAGTAAAGATGCCAGGCGCTGGGTGGCAAGTTACATGCTTGTCAGCAGCGCAGTTATTTCTCAGGTTTCCTGAGTGCGGACAGGACGTAGCAGGCAGGTAAAACATGAGGCCCGGAGCGCCTGCTCCGGGCCAGATCAGAATTACTGGCGATCGCTAAGTTTGTAATCAGCCGGCAAATTGAAGACGCTGTCGTGTACAAGCTCTTCAGCAATTGAGTTCACTTCGTAAATGTAGCGAACCTTTGGCTTTTTCTGCCATTCGGCGATCAGTTCTTCTTTCTTCTCGTTCACCATATTATCGAGCAGGTTGCCAGCAGCGCTTTTTAACCCGTCAAGGCCCTTGGTCAGATCAATGTCAGTGGACTTGGCTTTTTTAACTTTCGGGCAGGCTTCATTGCGCTGGAACCACTCCATTTTTATGGAGAGCGGATACCCTTCGATTATGCCCAGCTCACTGGCCCAGGAGTTGTATGCTGCCTCATCCGTTTTTTCAATGTCACCTACAAAGGAGCCTATGGCCTTGAATCCATCACGGCCGAGCAAGCGTACCAGAATGTTGTCGTCGCCTACGGCATCCAGATAGTTATCCATTGCTTCGGAATGAACGCGCCAGGCCTGGCTCATTTCCTGTGTTGGGGACGCAGTCCAGAATACAAACTGGAGCAGGTTCACATCAGCCCGGCCCTGTTCATCCTCCATTTTTGTCTGCCAGCTCACAACGTATTCGCTCGCATCGAGCCCGCCGAAGCGACGTGTATTTCCGGTATCCTCAACACTGAACTCATTCTGAGCCAGAGTAACCGCGCACTCCCGGTCCTCGTAGGTTTCGTACTCTTCTTCCTCTTCGCCACGTCTCTCTTCAGTTAAGAACAGTGGTGAAACCACGCATCCGGCGAGAGGGCATTCCCGATAGGATTCGTCGTCATTGTCGAGAAGCCAGAGCAGATTACGATCAATGCGGAAAATGTCGCTGGTATCTGAGTTTGCAAAGCGCATCAGGAAATTATCGAATTCGTTGATGTTATCGATACGGCGCATATCCGAACGGGTATAAACCGTCTGCTTACCCGACACATCCGGCACAAAACCACCATTGAATGCGAAGGTCGCATGAACAACGGAAGTGGGGTTTTTCGGAGTGGTATCTTGCGGTGCGTTACTTGCGCAACCTGCGAGAAGAGCAAAGCTGGAGACGGCAATCAGACTGCGCGTGTGGGCATACAGCATAAAATTTCCTTGAAGATAGGCTAATCCGTGAAAGCGGTGGTTATACCCGATCGACAACTACTGAGCAAGGCAGCGGAAAGTCGAAAATTGCGGCGGCCTTTTTACCGCAATAGAATCCCTTGTGAAAAGAATTCAGGATTCCCGAGCATCCCACTGAATTTAGCACTATAAAGAAGAAGAAACTGTGGCCTGTTTTTCACTATGACTTCAATCTTTCAGGACGATAACGATGCGATATTCAGGAATCTTTGCCAGTCTGCTACTGCTCTCTTGCCCGGCATTCTCTGCTGATATGACGGATGAAGAACGATGTCTGAAGCTTGGTGAAGTGGCAGAGGAAGCATCCCGCATGCGAATTGCCGGTGAGGACAAAGATACTGCAACCGGCCGTCTGCTTGAAATATACGGTCAACCAGAGTCCGGCCTGACCACGAATAAGATACGCGGCATGGTAATGGTCTCTTACATGGCGCGGATGGAGCCAGATAAGATGCGGGATTACGCCATCGCCCAGTGCAAAAAGGACTCCATAAAATAGGAGTCCTGCCGGCCTCGATTCATGTTTTCCCAACGTTTATTATGCTTCCGGCAGTACATTCATTACATTTCCCAATCAGGCGACAGCAATGACTATAGAGCGTATTTCCACGAATAACCGCATGAGCAGGATCGTAAAGCACAATGGCGTTGCTTACCTTTGCGGTCAGGTTGCCAAAGAAAGGACAGGTGACATTCATACCCAGGTAACCGGGATGCTGGAGAAAGTGGACGAACTGTTGGAGAGTATCGGTTCCGGCCGCGACAAAATTCTGTCTGCAACCATCTACCTCGCCGATATGGCTGATTTTCAGGCCTTGAACGAGGTATGGGATAACTGGGTACCTGAAGGCGAAGCCCCGGCAAGAGCCTGTGTGCAGGCACAGATGGCGTCTCCGGAGTTGCTGGTAGAAATCTCTGTGATTGCCGCGACTTCCTGACCAGGAAATGGTCAGGAAGTAACCCGGAAACAGCACCAGCCCTGGCAGCAGATGTCAGGAGCTGAGTGCACAATAGATACCCGGCAAGTCACAGCTTTCGGGCACACCTGAAGAGTTCAGTCACACTATGAAAAACCTGCTTATTGCATTTCTTGTTGTCGCTGGCATCTTCGGGTATCTCCAGAACAACCCCGATGTTGTCTCTTCATTTACTGAGGAAACTGTACAGAGCGACCAGACGCTTGCGGACGCCTATAAAAACCAGTTAAGCGGTATACAGGTCCGCGGGTCAGCAGAAGTCAGCCATATTCTCCGTGATGACAACAAAGGCAGCCGTCATCAGAGGTTTATTCTGCGACTGCCGTCTGGCCAGACGGTATTGGTGGCTCACAATATCGACCTGGCGCCAAGAATAAGCAATCTGAGAAAGGGTGACAGGGTTGAGTATTATGGCCAGTACGAATGGAATGCCAAAGGTGGCGTTCTGCATTGGACACACCATGATCCCGGTGGCAGGCATGTGGGTGGCTGGCTTAAACACAATGGGCGGACCTACGAATGACCCTGCCGAAGCATTCTGCAATACAACCACCTCCGGTCGCTGGACAAAGCCTCTGACAGAACCGGCAGGGGTTAACGCCCCTTGAACAGAGACCCCAGCACACCTCGCAAGAGACTCCGGGTGACTTCCCTGCCCATTGTACGCGCCACACTTTTTGCCATGGTTTCAAATACGCTCTGGCGCGAGGAACGACGTGCAGCAGTGGGCTTTTTGCTTTTTCTGGCTGGGGCTTTATAAACCCTGTTTTTATCAAGGGCTGCCTGTTCAGCTTCTCTGGCAGCCTGCTCTGCCCGTTTTTGCAGTTTTTCATAGGCAGATTCACGGTCAACAACCTGATCATAACGGGGGCCAAACTCACTCTGGCTGAGAATACTTTTACGTTCCTGGGCCGTGGCTGGCCCTAAACGCGAAGACGGTGGCCGTATAAGCGTTCGGTCAACGATGGATGGCGCGCCTTTCGCATCGAGTGTGGAAACCAGAGCTTCACCAACTCCGAGTTCCGTTATGACTTTTTCGGTATCAAGGCCGGGGTTTTGGCGGAAGGTAGAGGCCGCAGCACGAACGGCTTTCTGATCGCGGGAGGTAAATGCTCTTAAAGCATGCTGCACCCGGTTGCCGAGCTGGCCCAGTATTTTGTCGGGAATATCTGTGGGGTTTTGTGAAACAAAATAGACCCCTACCCCCTTGGAACGGATTAATCGCACCACCTGTTCGACTTTTTGCAGCAGGGCTTTCGGTGCATCCTCAAACAGCAGGTGGGCCTCATCGAAAAAGAACACCAGCCTGGGTTTTTCGGGGTCACCAATTTCAGGTAATTCTTCAAACAGTTCGGCTAACAGCCAGAGCAGAATGGTGGCATATAACTGTGGCCGTTCGATTAGCTGATCAGCCGCCAACAAGTTGATGTGCCCGCGGCCGGCGGCATCGCAACGCATCAGATCGGCAAGTTCCAGGGCCGGTTCGCCAAAAAACTGATCACCGCCCTGCTGCTCAAGCTGCAACAAGCGGCGCTGTATAGCGCCGACGGATGCTTTACTCACGTTGCCATATAAAGCCGTGAGTTCCTTTGACTGTTCGGCCACAAAGGTCATTAATGCTCTCAGGTCTTTCAGATCCAGCAAGGCCATGCCGTGATCATCCGAGAGCTTGAAGGCTATGTTGAGAACGCCTTCCTGGGTGTCGTTGAGTTCAAGCAGGCGGGACAGTAGAAGCGGCCCCATATCTGAAACAGTGGCCCGCATGGGATGGCCTTTTTTACCAAACACATCCCAGAATACCGTGGGGAAACCAGCGAAATCGTAGGGTTCCAGACCAACCTGCTCTGCACGTTTGGTAAGAAAAGGCTTGGTCGTGCCGGGCTGGGATATGCCAGACAAATCGCCTTTCACATCAGCCATGAACACCGGCACACCCTGAGCAGAAAAGCCTTCCGCAAGAATCTGCAGTGTGACCGTTTTGCCGGTACCGGTTGCTCCGGCGATAAGACCATGACGATTGGCTCGTTTTAGCAGTAGGCTCTGAACGGAACTGCCTTTCCCTATGAAAACTGAATCTTCCGGCACCGGATTCACCTTTGTTTTTTGTTGGCCTGATTTATGATCAGTCACGGGGCAAGTGCAGCCTTTACTGCCCGTGGCCCGCTAATCACTTTAGCTGGTGCGGCTATTATCGCAAAAATCGACAGTGACCTGATAGCGCCCCTGTTCATCCGAAATCTCATAAAACCAGCCATGACGCTTAATGATCTTTTCGCTCAACTGTAGACCCAAACCGTAACCTGTGGCCACTTTTTTGGCTGGAGAGTCTTTTTCAAATAATGGTGAGTTACTTTTATGTTTTCTATTAACAATAGTGACACGACGGCCAGACTGTATAACTTTTACCTGACCATACTGCGTGTGCTGATAAGCGTTCCGAATAAGATTACTCAAGACTATATGGCAGGCGGTGGCTCTTACATTAACCTGAAAGGATTCAACTTCTATATCAACATCAACATCTTTATTATTAAGTAAATAATTGAGCTCGTCGCATAAAAAGTTGATCTTCTCGTCCAGGGCTAGCGGTTCAGGTTCCATATCCTGTTCATCATCACGGCTAAGCCAGAGCAAGGTTTCAGTCAGATCGCTCATGGTCAAGCCTGCACGTTCAATTCGCTGCAAGGTTTGTTGTTGCTTTTCACTGAGAGGACATTTTTCACTGAGGCGCTGGAGCAGATCAACATTGCTGCGAATCACTGAAATAGGAGTTCGCAGTTCATGGCTGGCGTAACTTAAAAAATTCTGCTCACGCTCCAGGCTCTGGTGTGCGGAGATTAAACTGCTCTGTATCAGAGAGGCCAGAACATTCAGCTCGCTGTAACTGAAATCAGGCGGAGAGCTTTGTATATTGTCCTGATCCATTGATTTTGCCCAGTTTTTTAACGACTCGACAGGTCTGGCGATCTTTTGCATGATCATGAACAGGATGAATGAAAATACGGCTATGGCCAGCAGTGCACTAAAAAGCGCCCAATACAGGCGGTTCTTGGGGGGAGTGTCCCCCGGGAGTTCAACCCTGTCCCTTTCCAGCATGATCCTTGAGACAAACTTTCTCCCGCCCTCAGGCATATCGGCTAATACCACGAAATAGATATTTTCAGGAATGGAAAAAATTGAAGACTGGTCCTTTAATTTCTGGAGCTGATTAACCTCTTCTGGTGGCGACCCAAAACGCTTCTGAATAATTTCGGGCATATCCTCCCAGCGTCTTGCCACATTAAAACCGATAACATCAACCGAACGCCCATCTTCCACTTCAGTCGTTCTGGCAATATCGTGCATCACTTCATTTAAGCCTTTATCAAGACCTCCAATATAATAATTAACGCTTAACAGGGAGAACCCGATCGCCATTACCGAGCCAAGCAACACTATACTTATAAAAGAGAACAACCTAAGGCTTGGCCGGATTTCCATTATGACTGTCCCTCGCCACTCTCCCTTAATGCAAAGCCAAAACCCGGAACTGTATCCAGAACAACATTGATTCCTTCAGCATCAAGCTGCTTGCGAATATGATAGATATGAACTTTCAAGCTGTTACTATCGGGCTGTTCATCACCCCATACTGCCTGCATAATCTGTTGCCTGCTTACAGGATGTGGGCTGGCGCGCACCAATTCTTCCAGCAATTTAAATGCTATGGGTGATATTTTTATGGTTTTATCTTTCAACTGGCAGGCATGCTGATTCAGGTCCAGGCTCAAGTCGCCCAAAATTAAACGCTTTACTTCCCCGCTACGACGTTTTTTAAGTACTTTTACCCGCGCAACCAACTCCTTTATAGAAAATGGTTTTATCAGATAGTCATCGCTACCCGCTTCAAATCCCTGCAGTTTATTTTCCAGACTGTCGCGGGCGGTCAGCATTAATATCGGGATATCCATACCTTGTTCCCGCAATGTACGGCAGAGGGTCAAACCGTCCATTTTGGGCATATTGATATCCAGTATGATCATTTGATAATCATTGCGCTGTACCAGATTCAACCCCATCAGCCCATTACTGGCATGATCACAGGGAATCGATTCAATTTCTAGATAGTCAACGATGGTGGTAGCGAGATCAATATCATCCTCAACCAACAGTACATTCGTCATTCAGATGCTCTTCCTTCATCTCTACTGACTTTATTGCCCTGGAGCAGTGAAACCTCAACCTTCACTTTGTTCTGACTCAGAGGTCAGCCAGGCCGCCACCCAACACCCTGTATAGCGTGATACGGTTATCAAGATCTGCCTGCCGGGTAGTAATCAGCGATTGTTGTGCGCTGTATAGTGTTCGCTGTGCTTCCAGTGTGCTTTGAAAGCTATCCACGCCATTCTTGTAGCGCGCGAGGGATAATTGGTAACTGCGGTTTGCCGCCGCAACCAGAGCTGCCTCTGCATCGAGCTGTTCTTGTATCGTCGCTCTGCGTGCCAATGCATCAGCCACCTCAGAAAACGCAGTCTGAATAGCATAGTCGTATACTGCAAGCTGTTTGCGTTGCTGCGCTTCACTGTAGGCCAGGCCGGCATCATTGGCGCCGCTGTCAAAGATTGGCAGGGTTAAGCTCGGTGCAATTGTCCAGATGGTGCTGGCACCGCCGCTGAAAAGATCAGCAAATACGGAGCTGGCGATACCGCCGGTGGTGGTCAATGACAATGACGGGAAAAAAGCCGCCCGGGCAGCCCCTATATTGGCATTGGCTGACTTCAGGCTATGCTCTGCCGCCAGAACATCAGGGCGCTGCAGCAGTACAGCAGAGGATAAGCCCGCGGGTACATCGGCCACCAGGGATGTGCTTTCAGGCAGAACGCCGGGGAGCAGGCTGTCGTCAAGCGGCGCCCCTACCAACAACTGCAAGGCATTAATGTCCTGAGCTACCTGTGTGGTGTACAGGGCAACATCTGAGCGGGCACTGTGATATATGGTTTCAGCATTGGCCAGATCGATCCTGGAATCAACGCCGAGGGTTAAACGCTGCCGGGTAATCTCCATAGCATTCAGGGCATTACTTTTAGTTTCCCGGGCTAAATTCAAATTGCTCTCGTCCGCAGCCAGGGTTAGCCAGGCATTAGCAATCTCACTGATAAGTGCAATCTGCGCTGCTTTTGCTGTTTCTGCACTGGCTAAATACGCTTCCATTTGCGCATCAGTCAGACTTCGGTTTTTGCCGAACAGATCAATCTCGTAACTACTTAAGCCCACCTCGGCTTCATAAGATGAGCTTATGCTTCCTGAGGCTTTTCTACGCGTACCACTTAGCCCCGCATCAATTTGAGGGAACAGATCGGCCCGCTCAATACGATAGGTAGCCCGGGCAGCTTCGACATCAGCAAGTGTCTGGCGCAGGCTGCGGTTGTTGGTCAGTGCCAGCTCAATTATCCGGGTCAGGCGGGCATCCCTGATAAAGTCCTCCCAGGGGACCTCTGCCGCTTGTTGCACAGATAAGCCCCGGGCACCTTCAACCGGTTGATTCTGCCATTCATCGGGGACAGGTAAGTCAGGACGGGTATAGTCCGGGGCCAGTGAGCTGCAGCCCGCGAGTAATAAAACACCCGCGAGCGGTAACAGCCTGTATTTACCTACTGTTTTTGCCGTTGTTTTAAGCATGGCTATTTCCCTCTTTGTCTGCATTATCGGCGTATACCGGCCGTCTTTTCGGGAAAAGGCTGCGGACCAGGACAAAGAACAAAGGTACAAAGAAGATTCCTAACAGAGTGGCTGTAAATGTGCCGCCAACAATGCCTGTGCCAATGGATATACGGCTATTAGCGCCCGCACCAGACGATATAGCCAAAGGCAAGGTGCCAAAGATAAATGCCAGTGACGTCATGATGATTGGGCGTAAACGGAGTCTGGCTGCTTGTATGGCAGAGTCTATTAAAGACATGCCCCGTTGATAGGATGTTTCCGCAAACTCCACAATCAGAATGGCGTTTTTTGCTGCCAGACCTATGGTGGTTAATAACGCAACCTGGAAGTAAATGTCATTTTCCAGGCCTCGCAGCGTGGTGGCCAAAGCTGCGCCCACCAAGCCAAGAGGTATAACCAGAATTACCGATAGCGGCACAGACCAACTTTCATAAAGCGCTGCCAACGCAAGGAATACCACCATGATAGAGATTGCGTACAGCATCGTCGATTGGCCGCTGGATAGCTTCTCTTGATAGGATAAACCGCTCCACGCATAGCTTAATTTACCTTGTCCCACCTCTTGGGTCAGACGTTCCATTTCTGCCATGGCCTGACCAGAGCTGACACCACTAGCGGCTGCGCCCTGTATCTCATAGGAAGAGATACCATTAAAGCGGGACAGACTTTGCGGTGTACTTGACCACGAGGCTGTACTGAATGCCGAGAACGGCGTCATCGTGGTTTCGCCATCAGCATTCTGACCGCGGACATGCCATTCGTTCAGGTCTTCAGGCTTTGAGCGATACTGGGCATCACTCTCAATATAGACTTTTTTGACCCGGCCATTATCAATAAAGTCATTCACATAGGAGCCAGCCCAGGCCGAGGTTAAGGTATCTGCCACGTCAGACAGAGATAACCCCAGCGACGTTGCCTTGCCGCTGTCTATATCAATTTTGAGCTGAGGCGTTTCGCTGAGAGCTCCCTCCCGGATTGCCGTTAGCAGATTACTTTGCCGTGCTTGCACCAGTAGTTCATTTTTTAATGCCGTTAATTCTGCACGAGTTGTACCGGCGGCGGCCTGCAGTTCGAAGGTAAAGCCATCACTTTGACCCAGCCCTTGTATCACCGGCTGTGACATAGCAAATACACTGGCATCACGAATGGATGACAGATTTTTATTCATCCGTTGAATCAGAGCATCGGCACTTTGATCATCCAGGGTACGTTCATCCCATGGCTTGAGTGACACGAAACCCATGCCAGCATTTTGGCCACTACCTGAGAAGTTGAAACCGGAAATGGAGAAGGCGCGAATAACTGTGTCTGTTTCCTCTTCTGCAAGGTACTTCTCAACCTGCTCGGCTACTGCGCGGGTGCGCTTAATTGATGCGCCAGCGGGCAATCCAATCTGGAACATGGTACTGCCCTGGTCTTCCTGCGGTAAAAAGCTTGTGGGTAGACGTACAATGAGTACGCCCAGTAGCGCGACAATCACGCCGTATATCAGAACCCAGCGTATTTTACGGGTGATAATGCCCTGCACATGGCCTGTGTATGAGGCAGTCATGCGGTCGAACATACGGTTAAAGCCGCCAAAAACGCCTTTACCCGTACCGCTGTGTTCTGATTTGGTCAGCAGACTTGCGCATAAGGTTGGGCTGAGAGTCAGGGCCACAATAACCGACAGGATCATGGAGGAAACAATGGCGATAGAGAACTGTTCATAGATAACGCCGGTAGATCCGCCAAAAAAGGCCATGGGTAAAAAAACAGCCGATAGCACTACGGCAATTCCTACAAGTGCACTGCTGATCTCTGACATGGACTCTATGGTGGCATCTCGCGGAGAGAGGTTCTTCTCGCGCATCAGGCGTTCGACATTTTCGACCACCACGATCGCATCATCTACGAGCAAGCCAATGGACAAGACAATACCAAACATGGTCAGGGTATTAATTGAAAAGCCAAAGGCAGACAGCACGCCAAAGGTGCCTAATAAGACTACAGGTACGGCGATAGCTGGAATCAAGGTTGCCCGCCAGTTCTGCAGGAACAGCCACATTACCAGTACCACCAGCAGGATGGCTTCAGCGAGGGTTTGCACGACTTCACTGATGGAGATTTTGATGAATGCGGTGCTGTCCCTGGGGAAGGTAACTTCGTAACCGTCTGGCAGGCTTTGCTCCAGTTCAGCTACTTTTTCTTTTACACGGGTAGCCGTATCAAGCGCGTTGGCTCCCGGTGACAACATAACCGCAATCCCTGACGCAGGATGGCCGTTCAGGCGAGGTATAACATCGTAGCTTTCACTGCCGATCTCTACCCGGGCGAGATCACGCAAGAGAACATTTGCACCTGATGCATCGTACTTGACGATGATGTTGCGAAACTCTTCCGGTGTGGACATCATCGATTGGGCGGTAACGGTGGCATTGAGTTCCTGATTTGCCAACGTGGGTGTTGCGCCTATCTTGCCCGCAGGTACCTGCACGTTTTGCGCAGCCAGAGCGCTGGCAATATCGGAAGGCATCAGCTCATATGCGGCCAGTTTTGTCGGATCTAACCAGATCCGCATCGCATATTGTGCACCAAAGACTCTGGTATCACCGACACCTTCTATACGCGCTATGCTGTCCGACATATTGGAAGAGATGTAATCAGCAATATCAAAGGCGTTTGCCTGGTCGGTGGAATCATACACCGCAGTAACCAGCAGAAAATCTGAATTCGATTTGGTTACAGTCACACCTTGGGATTGAACAGATTCAGGGAGGCGGGAATTAATCTGCTGAACCTTATTCTGTACCTGAACCTGGGCATAATCGGGGTCGGTACCTTCTTCAAAGGTAATATTAATTTCCGCGCTGCCATCAGAAGTACTGGATGACGAGAAATACAACAGCCCGTCAAGGCCAGTCAACTGCTGCTCCAGTATTTGGGTAACACTGTTCTCAACAGTTTCTGCATCAGCTCCGGTATAGGTGGTTTTTATACTGATAACAGGCGGAGCAATGCTAGGATACTGGGCAACAGGTAGCGACATAATAGACGCGATGCCTGTCAGCATAATAACGATCGAAATGACCCAGGCAAAAACCGGCCGGTCAATAAAGAAGCGGGAAAACATAAGTTACACCCCTCCCTGGGAGGATTGCACATCACTTTCTGGCCCGGCCACCGTTACCATTGCGCCATCTTTATTCATTTCCACCTGAACGGGATTTACCTCACTACCGGGGCGTACTTTATCCGAGCCCTCAACCAGAAGTTTGTCATTTACAGATAAGCCGCTGACGATGACCCATTTATTTTCAACGGCACCACTGGTTTCCACTATTCGCCTTTCTACCCGGTTATCATCACCAATCACGTAAGCATAAGCCTGACCATCGGCAGCCCGGTGAATACCTTGCTGAGGAACCAAGATGGCGCCTTCGTTGATGGCTTCATTGACCTGGGTACGTACGAACATGCCAGGCAGTAACAAACCATCGGGGTTAGGAAATTCAGCCCGCAAAGTGACAGACCCGGTTGATGCATCTACCTGTACCTCCTGTACTTTCAGCTGGCCTTCGTGATCGAAGTCACTACCATCTTCCAGCGTAAGGGTGACAGCAGTGGAACCTTGCTTAACCGCTTGTTCATGCATCAGTTTGCGCAGTTTCAACAACTCTGTACTTCTCTGAGTCATGTCAACATAGATTGGATTCAGGGTTTGGATAGTCGCCAATGCAGAGGATTGTTGTGCAGTGACCAAAGCACCTTTAGTGACACTGGAGATTCCTATATGCCCTGATATAGGCGCTTTGACTTTGGTATATTCAAGATTGATCGAGGCTGTTTCCAGGGCAGCTTTATATTTTTCTATACTCGCCTTCGCTTCTAAATAAGCGGCATGAGCATCGTCGGCTTCCTGTTGGGAAATCCCCTCAATATCTATCAGCTTTGCATACCGGTCGTCTTTCAGTTTTGCTGTTTCAAGCGAGGCTTCAGCACTGTTTAAATTCGCTTTGGCTTCATTGTAAGCTGCCTGGAAGGTTGCCGGATCGATTTGGTACAGGAGCTGCCCTTGTTCGACAATGCTGCCTTCTTCAAACAGACGCTCCTGAATAATTCCACCGACCTGAGGGCGCACTTCAGCTATCTGGGATGCGACAACTCGCGCCTGCATTTTTGCATCAATCTGATGCGTAGCAGTGGAGACCTTGACGTAGGAGACTGAAGGGGCCGGCGCACTTACCTGCGGTGTGCTTTCCTGTTGGCAACCACTGAGTAAAACCGTTAAAAGCACGAGCCCTCTGATCCAGCGAGAGAATTTCATGGTAAAACGTTCCTTAATGGGTGATCAAAGATGAAGGTTCGGACAACAGAGCATTCGCGTGATTTACAGACAGGCGAACACAGATACACGTCTACTTCAGATCAAGGTAACAAGGTCGGGGTTAAAACGGGGTTAAATAGACCCTTCAACCGCTATCCGTTGGGGAAGAGCGCGCAGCCATGGTCGGCCAGCCGACGTTGCCACTGGGTTGTAGCGGGGTTTTATTTTTTGGAGTTTACAATGTTTTCTGACTTTCTTGGTCTTGATGCTACGTATCCTGCTGAGCTGAGAGATTTCCGGGAATGGCATAAAGGAACCACACATTTCGGATTCTGGGCAATCGAAGTGTCAAACCCCGCCTGCCTGAACAAAATAGAGGCGTATCAGAAACATCTGTCAGACAAATTGCATGCGGGCTATGCGCGGCAACCCCATATCACCTTGGTTCCGGCAGGGCTGCTTGCGGATAATCATGTCCAGCGGGATTCGGTAGCGAGGCAGGTTGAGCAGCTAAAGAAACTCTCTGTCAGAGCATTTCCCTTGCAGCTGTCAGGCTGCAACAGCTTTGCAATCTGCCCTTACCTGGAGGTTTGTGATCCTCAGGATAACCTGAACACCCTACGCGAATGCCTGGGAAGCATTGCTGCAGACGACAGCTCTGGTGGTTACACCCCACACGTCACTCTTGGTTTCTATAACCAGGCCTATAACCCAGCCGACATAGTGAAAATAATATCCGGGGTCAGCTCCCGGGATATTGGATTTATGGTTCACGAAATCGTATTCGCTCAATATGAAACCAGAGACGTTCAGGGCCCATATGAGGTTCTGCACCGCATCAGCCTGGGCGGCGGCCCTGATGCAGAAACAATCTGTTAGGGACATGGATCGTTTCAGGAATACCGGGCTTTCCGGGCATATGCTTTCATGGCCCAGAGCACACCAGACACCAGCAATACAAACGCAACCGCTTCTACAGGCCTGGGCAGCCGGCTGCTGTAGGCAAAACCATAGAGCAAGGCAAACACCGGTTCGAATACGAATACCTGGCCCGTCAGCGACAAAGGCAAGCGTCTCGATGCGGCATTCCAGAACATATTCGCGATCAGCGAGCCCCCTATTCCTACCCCGATACTGACTACCCAGAATAAACGCCAGTCTCTGGCATCAGCTACAGCTGTGGCTGGTATGGCAGGCACAGAAACAAAACTGGTCAGCCACAACGCCACCGCAAGCCCCAGAGCCCAGATGCCGGCACTGACCCCTGTCAGATAACACCAGAACCCGCTCGACATCTCCGGGCGGCGCTTCAGGGCCCGGGCATTCAGCACGGTATAAAGGCTCCAGCTGGCAAGTGCGCCAAACGCCATCAGCAGACCGGCCAAAGACTGTTCTGCTGATCGGGACTGCCCGCCGCCCGCACTCAATGCATCCACGTTGATGAAGACAATCCCGAGCACGATGATCAGAAGCGGCCCGGCAAGCGCCGAGAGCGGCAGACTGTCTTTGTCAGACCGCCCCAGCAGCGTAACCACAACGGGCGCCATACCTACCACCAGTGAAGCAGGGCCTATACCCACCTGTTGAATGGATCCGGCCAACAGGGCGAAAAAAACCACATTCCCGAACGCGCCAAGCAATAACAACAGGCCTGCATCCCGCAGAGAGAGTGTTCGGCTGATTGAGCGGAACGACGGCGCGATAAGCAATGCAGATGCCACGCCGAAAACCAGAAACCGGCCTGTAGCGATTTCCAGTGCCGAAAATGACGTCAGGATCAGAGGGCTCAGAAAAACCAGGCCCCAGAAAGCACCCGCTGCTGCCCCGAATAAAACCCCTGTACGAATCATCAAACGCCCCTGTGACATACGTAAATTGAGTCACCTACTCTAGAGCGGACAATGCCTTGCAACTAGCGATGTATCCGACTCAAGGTATTCCACTGCGGCATGACTGTTATTTTCGGGCGGTGTTAAGCACAATAGTCTTCAGCCCCTGAATCAGACACTCTGGATCTATGAAAAAACTGAAACGGCTCCCGCCCATTCACTCGATTTCTGCCTTCGAATCCGTTGCCCGGAACGGGAGTTTCACCGCAGCTGCGGAAGAGCTTCATTTGGGGCAGAGTGCGGTCAGCAAGCAAATCAAAACACTGGAAGAACACACCAAAACGCCTCTGTTCAGACGACATGCGCGCGGAGTGGAACTGACTGCGGCGGGAATGGAGCTGCTCAAGGCCGTTCAGCCCGCCCTGCTCCAGCTTTCAACGGGTATTGAAGAAGTCCGCCAGCATCACGATGCCAATACCGTCACTATCATAGCTACTCACGCGGTTGCTCATTACTGGCTTTTCCCCCGCGTCATAGCGTTTAATCGTGTGCATCCGGAGATTACCGTCAGTATCCGGTCAGACAATTCCATCAATGCGGCAAAGGTGACGGAGCACGACTTCGGCATACTTTATGGCGAAGGCAGCTGGCCTTTCCTCGAAGCTACGCCCCTGTTCAAGGAATCTGTATATCCGGTATGCCATCCTGAACTGGCAGTGGAGGAGCCCCGGCACCCCGAGGATTTAACACTCGCGCCGCTGATCGGACTGGATTCCACTGAGTGGGACTGCATAGGTTGGAAAGAATGGTTTTATAGCTTTGGCGTTGAGTACCAGCCGGCTCCGAATTCGCTGACCTTCAACCAGATTACCCTGGCTTATGAAGCCGCTCGCCAGGGCCTTGGTGTCGCTCTTGGCTGGCACTTTATGGTGGAAGACGATGTCCGCTCTGGCGCCCTCAAACGGGTAGGTTCGTTTAGCTACATCTGCGGCAAACAGGATTATCTGGCTCATAAGGCTCACTCACCTTTGAAACACTCAGCCCGGGTGTTCATGGAATGGCTTCTTGCCTCGTTGTCATTCCCGGCCGCCGGGCTCTCTGGAGAAACCCACATTCATACACCGACTTTGCAAGGAGTACGTTAAGACTATGCTCTCCCAATTATTCCAGGCCATTGATAATCAGGATGCCACCGCCTTCGCCGGTTTTCTTACCGAGGATTGCACTTTCTCTTTCGGCAATCAGCCTGCCGTTTGCGGCAAGGAGGCAGTGCGTGATTTTGTTGCCGGTTTCTTCTCCTCAATCGAAGCTGTGTCTCACAGCCTTCTGGAGTCCTGGGAGGTGACAAATGGCTCCATCTGCCAGGGTACAGTCAGGTATACCCGCAAGGATGGATCCACCCTTACGGTGCCTTTTGCAAACATTCTGAAATTCAGAGAAGGCCTGGTCAGCGACTATCGGATATTCGCTGATACCTCGGAGCTCTATCAGCAGGGATAAGTGTGCCTTTTCGGGGACTCAGCGGGAAGCCAGATCATCAAGAAAAGCCTGAATCCGCCCGGCGTTCGCACCCAGGTCGCTCTTCCCTACTCTCGATGCGGAACGCATGTCTACCTGTATCCCTGAACCGGTTTCAGTCATGCGGATAACTACATCATCTTTGAACCCGAACCAGCTGGTGGTTGCTGTGGCTTCAAGGGTATTTGCAGTGGCCCCTGCAAGCTCCCACCCTCGCGCCTGAATCAGGGCTTTTGCCGCATCCATGGCACTGGCCAGTGATACATCAAGGGTAATAGATTTCAGCTGAGGGTAAGCCGCCAGTTGCAGGCGTGCCGTTTCTGAACCCGGATATTCCACCTCGTTAGGCGCTTCCTTTCGGGCTGCAGCAAGCAAGGTAAAGGCTGGCGGCGTTTCCACGTCGGTCGTAATGTCGTGTATGGGTGGCACGCTCTGGGCCTTGTGCTTCATTTCCATGGGCACCGCGATCATAAAGAACACCGCCACACTAACCAGTATACCCACAATGGCCGGACGCCATCGGCGGGACCGTCCGGAAACCACCATTGTAATCAGCCCCAGTGCAGCCGCTCCCAGAGCTACCTGTGCGCCCTGGCGCAGCATCCCGAAAGACGTTCCCAGGCTTATCCATTCTGCCTTGTAGGCAGGCCCTGCCAGCCCCATAAGCAACCCTGCCAGAACCAGAAGAGCTACGCCAAACCAGGCCGCAATGACTGGCCATTTTCCTCCACGGAGTGGCGAACGTGTTTGTACCGGCATACTTCTTCCTTTTGCTAGAGGTCGTTTGAACAGGGGGCGCGAATTTGCGAGTTTACCATTACGGACGCACACTTTAGCCCGATCACCAGTGGTTTGGTATGCTGTGGGCGGTATTTCTGTCGCAGCGTCAGTCTACGAAAACAAGGAAAACATGAATCCATTACTCGAGCATGCGCTATCGGTTTTTATGGCCTTTTTCGCAATTATGAATCCCGTTGCAAACACGGCAGTTTTTCTTGGTTTGACTAACGACACCAATAAGATTGAGCAGCGAAAGATTGCAACCAGATCTCTGATCATCACGTTTCTGGTTATTTTATTGTTTGCGGTCTTGGGAAAAACCATTTTCCATCTGTTTGGAATCAGTCTTCCCGCACTGAGAATTACCGGAGGCATCCTGGTTTTTCTTATCGGATACCACATGCTTCAGGGGGCAAATTCAAAATTACATACAGCCAAAGAGAGTTTTGATACAGATATAGCAGTATCGCCCCTGGCCGTGCCTCTACTTGCAGGGCCTGGAACCATAGCGACGGCTATGAATTACTCTGCAACAGGTGGGTGGCTGGAAATTGTAATCACGGTTTTTACATTTCTGGCGCTGTGCTTTATTACTTTCTTTTGTTTTATTTACAGCTCAAAAATACTCGCTTACGTAGGCAAAAACGGGCTGGGAATGGTCACGCGCCTGATGGGGCTGATTCTGGCAATTATAGGGGTTCAGATGTTAATAGAGGGGTTGAATGCCGCAATCCATATTTCGCCATTTACAGGCTGACCGGGCATTCACCCCAAAGCACATACGACAAGGTGCCTGGTCTATGCTGGCTCACCAAACCGTGTTTCGTCACTCGACTTCAGTGCAAGAAAGACAATCAAAACAATCATGCCGATCAAGGGAATAAGCACAATCAGCTGCCACCAGCCAGAGCGGTTGGTATCGTGTAGTCGACGGGTAGCGTAAGCAATACTGGGAACCAGCATTACCAGAGAAAAAATTGCTGAAATAAAGTATGTCCCCAACACAAAATCAACGCAGCTCAGAATTACGTAGATAACAATATAGATAAGAAAAAACATCCAATATTGTTGGCGAGTTGCTCGCCCGCTGAAGTTTGCATAATTACGAAATGCGTCCAGAAAATGCTCCATTCGACTACTCCTTGATATATTTTAGACAAGTCCCGAAAAATCCATATCTCCGCCCACCGTCCGGATATGGAGTCCATGTCCGGACGGTGGGCGGGTAGTTTCTGAATTTTTGTTAATATACAGTGACTTCTGATTTTAGAAAGAGATGCAGACGGACAGATTTGCAAAACAATGAAAAATATCGGGAAAACCCACACAAAAGTTACGTATAATCAATAGCCTACTAATTTGTTTTAAAACGTAACCACCCTGTATTTCTGCAAAGTCATGAAAGAAATTCCGATGTGGTTCAACGGGTTAAAACAAGCCACAATGACACAGCAAACTCAAAACCACACAATAAGGCGCCTCCTTTATGACGGAACCTGAACAGGTCGAAGGCCTTGTATCGGCCAGACTTCTCAATGTTGAAGACCATATTGACCGTCAATACATTCAGCCCGGAAAATTACCCGGAACGCTGACACTGGTGGCGCGGCATGGAAAAATTGCCTACGTAAAAGCCCAGGGGCTGATGGACGTGGAGCGCAACAAGCCGGTCTGCAGGGATACCATTTTCCGTATTTACTCCATGACCAAACCGGTCACCTCTATCGCCATGATGCAGCTTTATGAGCAAGGGCGCTTTTTGCTGGATGATCCGGTACACAAATATATCCCGGCGTTTAAAAACCTGCGGGTATATAAAAGCGGTGTTTACCCCAATTTCCTGACCACACCCGCAACCAGCACCATGACCATTCGTGACCTGTTCACCCATATGTCAGGCCTGACCTACGGGTTTATGAACCGGACCAACGTTGATGCAGCCTACCGGGAACTGGGCCTTGATGGCAGCCGGAACCTGACGCTGGAAACACTGGTGAATCAACTGGCGGAACTACCCCTTGAGTTCTCTCCCGGTACAGCCTGGAACTATTCCGTCAGTACGGACGTGCTCGGATATCTGGTCCAGTTGCTTTCCGGCCAGCCATTTGAGGAGTATCTGCGTGAACATATTTTTGAGCCCCTGAATATGCCCGACACAGGCTTCCAGGTCCGTGACGATCAGTTGGACCGTTTCGCAGCCTGTTACCAGTATCAGCCCGGCGATCAGTTCAGGCTTCAGGACGACCCGGAGAAGTCTCACTTCCGACGCAAAGGTAAGTTTTTTTCAGGTGGCGGCGGGCTGGTCTCTACCATTGATGATTATTTCCATTTTGCCCAGGCTCTGTGCAATGGCGGAGAGTTTCAGGGGCGGCGGATTATTGGTCGCAAAACTCTGGAATTCATGCGCAGCAACCACCTGCCCGACAATCAGGATCTGCCAGCCCTTGCAGTTGGCTCTTTCAGCGAGACGCCCTACGCCGGGACAGGCTTTGGCCTGGGCTTTTCAGTAAAGACCGATGTAGCCAAATCCCAGACCAGTGGATCTGCCGGCGAATACGGCTGGGGCGGCCTGGCGAGCACCAACTTTTTTATCGATCCGGTCGAAGACATGGTAATGATCTTCATGACACAGCTGATCCCTTCGTCGTCTTATGCGATCCGTCAGGAATTACGGGCCATCGTTAACGGGGCTCTGGTGTAAGCTGCCTTACAGCTACACGGTCAGATTGTTTATTTCGGCTGAAGAGCCATCATAAACAATGCGGCCGTCGGTCAGGCGAATTGTCCGTGGGCAGCGGGAGCTCAGGCGCAGGTCGTGGGTGACAATCACGATCGCGCATTGATGTTCGACGTTAAACCGTTCAAAGAGGCTAAAAACCTCGTCCGCGGTTTGCGTATCCAGATTGCCCGTTGGCTCATCGGCCAGAATCAATGCCGGGCGGGTCACCAGAGCACGTGCTATCGCCACCCGCTGCTGTTGTCCGCCTGACAGACGATTAGTCGACTGACGCATATAGTCCGTGAGCCCGACCTCACTGAGTAAATACTCGCCGTAGGCAACCTGCTCTGCAGACGGTTTGCCAAAGCGCAGCATCAATGGCATAAGCACATTGTCCAGCACGCTGAACGCACTGATCAGGTGGTGAAACTGGAACACAAATCCAATCGACTCGCTGCGCAACTGCGTGCGCTGTTGCTCACTCATACCCTGAGTCAAATGCCCCTGAATACGCAATTCGCCCGAGGAAGACTCATCCAGCAGTCCAACCACATTCAGCAGCGTACTTTTACCTGAACCGGACGTACCCACCAGCGCAACTAATTCACCGGCGCGAACCTGCATAGAGATATCGTGCAAGACATGATTTTCAAGCGGTGTACCTGCGTTAAAAACCTTGTTCAACTTATCCAGCTGCAACACCACCTGCTGGCCTGCGGCACGATTTAACACCTGAGGCCTAGACATAGCGAATGGCCACGGCAGGATCATATCGCGCTGCACGGCGCGCCGGCACCATCGCAGCAACAACCCCCGCAACTGTCGCAATCAGAATCGCCGATAGCAGCATGGATGGCTCCAGCCGAATCACAAACAGGAGTCCACCAAAATTATTCAGCACCTGCACCAGCGTATAGCCGACAATCACTCCAAGCAGCGAACCCGCAAGGCCAAGCAAACCACCCTGCAACAGGAACACCCGCAAAATCTGCTGCCGCGAACTGCCCATGGCACGTAAAATACCGATCTCTCGGGTACGCTGCACCACACTGACCGCAAGCACGCTGGCAATGCCAAAGATCACGGATAAAGCAACAAACACGCGTATCATCTGTGTTGTCATGGTTTGTGAGCTCAGGGCATTAAGGAGCTGGCTGTTACTTTCCATCCAGCTCTGCACATGCAGGCCGGTTAAACTATTAATACGCTGCGCCCAGTATTCAGCCGCGAACACATCTGCAATCTTCAATTCCAGAATCGTGATACCACCGGGCAGGTCGAGCAGGGTTTGCGCCTGTTTCATGTCTGTATACACATAGCGGCTGTCCAGTTCACCCACACCCAATTCAAAGATTCCTGCCACGTCGACGACAGCCTGGCGGTTATCACCCGCATCCAGGCGCAGTTTATCACCGGGGCGCAAGCCCAGATCTTCAGCCAGTTGCTTACCAATCAGCACGTTACTGGCTCCGACACTAAAGCGCCCTTCACGCAGATACGCGTTCAGGTCAATGATGCCGGCATAGCGCTCCGGATCAATGCCCATCAGCGCAACAGAGGCTCGCGCCGTGCCTTTCTGCGCAAAGGCTGGCCCTGAGATGAGTGGCGAGACGGTATTCAATACTGCAAGCTTATCCAGCGCATCACGCACTTCCTGCCAGTTATTAATGGTTTGCAAACGCTGGGCGCGAGGACTCTCAATCGCCCAGACATAGTGGCCAGTCCGGATTGCTGAGAGGTTATTTTCCTGCCGGGTCGCCTCAATACGAATGTGCGCCTGCGTGCCCAGAGTCTTGTCTATGATGTTGTCCTGCAACCCCATCATCAATGCAGTTATGAACACGATCACCGCCGCACCGACTGAAATCGCTACGCTGATCAAGAGGGTCTGTAAGGGGTTATCCGCCAGAAAACCCAGCGCAATCCGCCACTCAATCCACAGTGAATTGCGCAAATGACCAAGACGGCTAACGAATGACATGCTGCGCCTGCTCGAAGCGAACACGAACGTGCTGGCCATTGCTCAGACTGTCCGCCTGTACCACCACATCACCCTCCTCCAGGCCGGAAACAACTTCACTGTGGGTCATATTGCGCAGACCCAGCTGCACCTGTACGGCGTTGACTTCACCATTCTGCCAGCGAAAAACCTGTGCCTGCCGGCCAGAATCAAACTGCAGATAGTCATTGGGTAATACCAGCACACGCTCACGCTCTGCGGCGATAATATTTGCAGAGACCGTCATACCCTGAAGTAAAGCCCCGGGTGCATTCCGGCCGTCGGCAAGCACACTGATATGCACATCAATAGTTCCGCGAGCACTATCAACTGCCGGGGCAATAAAACTCACCACGCCCGGCACTGCCTGTTCTGGCCAGGCATCAGCAACCAGTTGTACCGGCTGATTCAATTGCACGGGAGCAAAGTTCTTCTCATCAAGCGCGACCACCACTTCAAGACCATCCATGGCTGTACCATCGCGCCCCATACCTTCGCTGCGGGCAATTTCCAGCAGTACCTTGCCCGGTTGCACCAGGTCACCTGGCTCAACATTACGGGTCTGGACGCGCCCGGAAAAAGGCGCATAGATGCGGGTTTTGGCAAGCTCAGCTTCGGCACTCTCAATTCGCTGTTTCAGCAACCTTTCCTCCGTGCTATCAACAGCAAGGGAATCTGATACCAGCTGCGCGCGCGTCAATGCGGTTTTGGCATTGAGCTCAAGGCGCTGTGCCTGTTCAGCCAGTTCGATGGAGATGGTCCCTTTCTCAGCTAAAGCTTCCCGACGCCTGGCTTCACGGCTGGCTTGCAGCAGGTTGTCGCGAGCCTCAGCCACGGCAGCTTGCGCCTGTGGCCGACTGATTTTTTGTAATTGCTGCAGCAGTGTTTGCGCCTGGGCCAGGCGTGATTGCAACTCTTTTGGGTCAAGCTCAATCAGCAAATCCCCCTTCCTGACCCAGTCTCCTTCTCGCACATGGCGTGCAGTGACCGTGCCCGTAATTTCGCTACCAATATGTGCCAGTGACTGATAACGCACTTCCCCGCTGGCCACAATACGCAGCTCAAGCGGCATCAATTCAACCTCTAACGCGGGCAATACCGGGCCACGCCACAGCTGCACGCCCGCAAACAGGCCTGCGCACACTGCAACAATGACAATTCCGTAAACTATGCGCATTCAAGCCTCACTGGAGCATGACTTAACCGGAAATGCAGAGCTTTTATAACCAAATCTCAACTATCAGTATTGTCACGCAATTAAGTCAAAATATCTTCACTGAACGAGCCGAACCTGCTTCAGTGCGTATAGAATTGATCTCAAGCAACAAGACTGAGCAGCAATTCCCATCAGTACCTTTCAGGAACCTATGAAGAGCAATTCAACATGAGCCAGAACGCAGGCAACACAAGCAAGCTGGATAAACTACTGGCAGAACAGCGCGAGTATATCGCCAAGCGCGAAGGCGGTTATCGCGAACGTGCGCTGAAAATGTACCCATGGGTCTGCGGGCGTTGCGCCCGTGAGTTCACCCGTATCAATCTGCGAGAGCTGACGGTGCATCATGTCGATCATGACCACGACAACAATCCGGCCGATGGCAGTAATTGGGAACTGCTGTGCGTGTACTGCCACGATGAAGAACACAGTAAATTTGAAGATTTCGTGCGTTACGGTGGCAGTTCCGAGAAAAGGCGGGAGGCGGCTACACACAACCCGTTTGCAGGTCTCAGGGATGCACTCAACAAGAAGGACTGAACACTTGGCGAATTGCCGCAAACTGGCGACATAATGAATATCAGTGCTATTGAAATCAGCCCCATCAATCCTCAGATTACAGGTGTCAGCAAGCTCCAGAGTTGTTTTGGTCTATGATTAGAGACACCACACACAGGAGGCCACAATGAAGAACTTTCCCGCACACTATGAAGAACTGAATGCCTGGATGGGCAAACTTGGTGTTGCTATTCCGGATGTCATGGAGGGCTTCGGTGCCCTGCACAAGGCGAGCATCGCAACCGGCGCCCTGGACAGCAAAACCAAGGAACTGATCTCGTTGGGAATCGCCATTACTGTGCGTTGTGACGGCTGTATCTCGTTCCATGTCCATGATGCATTAGCGGCGGGCGCCACCAAAGAGGAAATTGCAGAAACTGTAGCCGTTGCAATTCTCATGGGAGGCGGGCCGTCAATGGTCTACGGTATTGAGGCAATGCAGGCTACGGAACAGTTTATGGAGCAGTCAGCCCAAGGCGGCTCATAACGAGCTGACTTTATCGGGAAGTGGGAGCCCTGGCGGGGTCGGCATACCGCGCCAGAACCTGAGTATATGCCCCTTGAAAGGCTTTTCCAGATAGTCTGTATGAGCCGGTTTGCCGTGCGAATGGCTATACCCGTGGGCTTCCATTTCCCGTGTGAGTTTGTTTTTCCGGCCACGGCCCGGGTCAACCAGAATCACTTCACACGTGGGGCTGGCGTGCTTCTGAATAAAGTCAGCGACCATTTTGATGTGCTCATCTTCGTAAAGCAGGTCGCTCCCGATAATGATATCGAACAGGCCAAGGTCACCAGGCTCATCTGCCCAGTTGATTCGCTGATAGTTGATGGCCTTTCCGTCGTTAAGCTGTGCGTTCCTCTGTAAAAAAACTCCGGCTTCCGGATGGTAATCGGTGGCGGTGATATCGTCATGCCGCTTGTTGAGCAACAGACTGGAAAGCGCCATACCGCAACCCATTTCCAGAATTCGCTTTCCTTGCGTCAGGTGATCTGCCATGTAATGGGCAAGCACCATGCCCGACGGCCAGATTACGCCAAAAATAGGCCAGGTGGCCGATGAAATGCCCAGATCAAGGGCGACGTCGTCCGGATCATAAAACTGCTGGGTGTCGCGCAAGGTGCAAACGTGAATATCCACGTTTCCGAACTCAAGGGTCTGGTACCGCATGCGCAGAGGTGCTTTCATTGTATGTCACACTGAAGGAGCCAGGGCCGCCAACCTGTGGAAAAAAGCGGCAAAACCTTTACCTTCCGAGTATACCCCTGTTGTACATTAGCGGCGATTTTATTGCTTTGCTGCAAGCACCCTCACCCGTTCGAAATCTTCTTCGCTGAACACCCCGTTAACTCCGGAGATGGCCGCCAGCTTCATGCCGTGTTTCAGGCCCAGCTTGTAGATGTCCCGAACCTTTTCCCATTCGATGTTGCGCCCCAGGGTGAAATTCTCAAACCGCCCTTCCAGAGCCAGCACGATAGTTTCCGCCAGGCAGGCGTAGGAAATTCCCGGAGGCAATCCTATGTCTTTCATATGTACATCACCAGGTAACTGCACCTCTCCGGATTCAATTACCAGCACATCCGGTCGTTTGGCGACGTCTTCAGCGGATATATCCAGCGGCCGGGCAACATCGGTAATCACGCAGCCGGGTTTTACTTTTGTGATGTCCAGTATTCGCTTGCCCGCACCGGAAGTAGCGGTCACGATCATGTCCATTTCTTCAATATCGCGATCAGCAGAACCTGCTACGTGTACGATAGCGCCCGGTGTTTCCTGTTCAATGCTCTCTTTCAGGGCCAGAAGCTTTGCGGGCTCCGGTGCAGCCAGGTAAATTTCATCCACAGCTTTGGCAAGCAGCCGCGCGCAGACAGATCCAATGGCGCCGGTCGCGCCCACTACCATTGCTTTACCGGCCATCTTCCCGTTTTCACCAATATGGGCACGGCCAATCATTTTTACCGCGTCCCGGGCAGCCCAGAGCGCTCCGGAAGCACTGTAGCTGTTGCCGGTGGTAATAGGCAGCGGCGCACGCTTTGCGACGGTAATTCCTGCGTCTCCCACAACTTTGGTAAATGCACCCAGGCCCATGATCTGAGCACCCAGTTTTTTCGCCAGTCTGGCTGCAGCCAGTAAACGGCTGTAGGTGAACTCCGGGTCGTGAGCCATGATCTCTTTGGGCGTACCACCTACGGTAATCAGCCAGCCTTCCGCTTCGTCACCTGTGGGGGATTTGATGCCAGAGACTTTGGAATAGATAAACGGTGGTGTATAGGCAATAGCCTTCTCCACCAGATTCATCACTATTGGCGGTGACACGCTGGCAACCCAGTCCAGCGGTGGTGTCTTGGTAAGATACTGTTGGGACAACGGATGAATCACGAAGGCAAACCGGTTTATCCGGCGGTAGCCGTCGGGATAGAGAATCCGCGGCTCGATACCCAGAGACTGAATAACATCAAGGTAGTCATCAGGCCCCAGTTGCTCCGGGGTACGTGAGAGCGCGGCACTGATCATCGCCTCCATCACATTTGTACCAACAGGGCGGCCTTCCAGCCAGGGGCTGTAATCAACAACCATGGCAACCTTGCGAGACCGCATCCAGTCGAGAACTTCATCCGTTACGCGGGAGGTAATAATGGTTTTACCGTCCAGCTCCTTATGAGTGAAACTCTCCAGATCGCCCATATGGGCAACGATCACGTGGGAATCTCTCACCGCATGATGCAGTGAACCCTTGATCAGCCCTTCCCCAAGACGATACAGGGGTGTGGCAAGCAGGGTTTCAACAGCCTTCACAGCTGTTGGACGGAACATAAACGGTGCAGTCAATGAACTGTAGGTTTCGAGTTGTTTGAGGGATGTCAGTAAACGGGGGACCCCGAAGTCCATGTAGGGATTGGCAAAAAACAGGTTATCCGTGTGCTCGGAAAGGGACCTGGCCACCCGGTAGCTGGCCTGCCCGTTCATGAAAAGTACCCGGGCGTTATCAAAGAAGTGCCCAAGTTCAGACTGGGTATGGCGCACCGCCCACTCCTGAAGAATACCCCTCAGCCCTGATCCGCTTGTGATGGGTTTGTCCGGAATGCAGGCTTCAAGCCTGGCGGTATCCGGATGTTCCAGTTGTACAGAGCCGACCTGGTAGTGATCAGAGACCATACTGAGGCCAAATGCATCCGCACGCTCATGATAGGTCTTCAGCAGGGACACAGCGCGGGAGAGGTCCCCGTCAGTACCCGCACGAATGACCCGGAAGGACTGTTCCAGAAACTCTGTTTCCAGATCGTAATCGTATTCGGATGAGCCCTGACTTACGCTAATAACGGTTTTCATACCCAGCCCTTGTTCTTGTCGTGATATTGATTAGCGTATGACACTACCGGCACTATTGCCTTATCTCAGATCAAATTATGAGCTGCATCACAGCACCTGCAACCAATGAACAGACTACACTAAAGGGACAAAAAGCTGGGGCAGACCATAACTTTCATCATCGCACAGGAGTGGGCATGAATATTCAGAATGAACTGCTTTCAACGATTCAGAGTCTTGTTCAGCCTGGCAAGGGGATTCTTGCTGCGGACGAAAGCCACCCGACCATTGCGAAGCGGTTTAAAGCGGTTGGTGTTGAGTCCACGGAAGATAAACGTCGTGAATATCGCAGCCTGATTTTCTCCACGCCGGGGCTTGGAGATTACGTCAGTGGCGTGATTCTGTTTGAGGAAACGCTTGGGCAGAACAGCCTGGATAATGTTCCTATGGCAAAATTGCTGGAAAGCCAGGGAATTGTGCCGGGTATCAAGGTCGATAAGGGAAAGAAACCTCTGATCAATGCCCCTGGTGACGAAATAACCTATGGACTGGATGGTCTGGACGACCGGCTGGAAATCTACAAAAACCAGGGTGCCCGTTTTGCCAAGTGGCGTGCTGTATACAACATCTCGGATTCCCTGCCCTCACGCCAGGCCGTCGAAGCCAATGCTGAAATGCTGGCCCGTTACGCGGCCCTCTGTCAGTCCCTGGGCATTGTGCCCATTGTGGAACCGGAGGTACTGATTGACGGTGACCATACCCTGGACCGGGCTGCGCAAGTGAGTGAAGCTGTGATCGCAGAAGTTTTCAATGCGCTTCGCCGGCACCAGGTGCAGCTGGAATGCATAATTCTGAAACCCAGCATGGTAACCCCCGGCAAAGCATGCGCCAAAGCCTCTCCGGAAGAAGTGGCAGAGGCAACTTTACGGGTTTTCCGCAGGGTTGTGCCGGCAGCCGTTCCGGGCATCAATTTCCTGTCTGGCGGACAGACTCCCGAAGAAGCCACTGCCAACCTGAACGCAATAAACAGTCTTGGCCGGCAGCCCTGGAACCTGAGTTTTTCTTACGGACGAGCCCTGCAGGAACCAGCCCAGAAGGCCTGGGCTGGTGAACCGGGCAACGGACACTATGCCCAGAACGCTATATTAAAGCGGGCCAGGCTCAACGGCACCGCCAGTTCCGGCGAGTATAAAGCGGATATGGAGAACTGACCTCAGTCACACCCGGCCGTACAGTCACCGTCGCCGTTAAAGGCGATGGTGCGCCCACTCAGGGGAACATGCATCGGGACGTTCACAAGCTCCCTGAACAGGGCCGTTCTCGTGCCCTTCTGCAGCACTCCGCCAGACGTCGCCGGTTCGTTGGCATGGGAGGCAATAACGGCCTTGGGTTCAATCAGATCGTTAATAACGTAAGCGGCTTCCCTGGCCCCTGTGGTGTAGGTATCGCCAATATTCATGACCACAAGCTCAGCCCCGTAATGGTCCTTCACCACCAGTTTCTGCTCAGCAGTAATACCGGTATCCCCGGACAGATAAGCCACCAGACCATTTGAGAATGTCAGCACGTATCCGGTCGCAGGACCAACACTCGCACCAACGCCCGCAGCTTTCAGGTATTCCGCCATCGGGCCAGTGAGAAACGAGGGGGAAACCCCATTGCTGTGAATCGCCGGCACGGTGGTAATAGTTACACCTCCTACGTCCCGCTTACCACCAAAACGCACCAGCATGGAGTTGGCGGAGTCCCCGCCAGCCGCGCCGAGCTTGGCAGCAAAAAATGCGGGCATCTCGCTCCCGGTCACAATTTTCGCGTTCTTCTTGACGGCAATATCGACGGTATTCGACTGCGGAAGAGTCACTACCGGGAGTTCCGGCCCACCGCACTTACCAGCATTCGTTTCCTTGATGCGACGATCACCCACGTGATCCCCGTGCATGTGGGATACCAGCACTACATCAATATTTCCGAGGCGGGGATCATCCGGGCCAGCTACGGTACGCCCGGCATCGTAGAGAATGCGAGTGCCGTTGGGGTCCTCAAATACCATAGCCCGGTCCATAGCGCAGAACTCGCCATCATGACTTCCAAGCGGCGTGACTTTTACATCACCATCCGCAGCAATTGCGCCGGACACCAGGCCCAGCGACAGGTACAGACTGCTGGCAACTGCTGTAACGGTTTTCAGCTTCGACTTTCTGGACATCAGCGATCCCTCTCTCGTGTCTGTTTGGTACTGGCATTAACTACGAACACACAGCCATTCCATATCAGTGTAGTTCGCAATCAGCGCAGAAAAGAGAAACAGCAGAAAGAAAAGGAAGGGTCAGGCTGCCCGCACCGGGTTCCGTGATGCGGGATTATTTTTCTCAAGACACGCAAGCATCGGTGCCACTTCGCGTATTTTGCGAGCCTCGGGCCAGATTGCTTCAGCTTCGGCAAAGCCCTGGCGCAGAAAGTTCATCCATTGTTTGATACGGCCAGTCACATACTTGTCGTCCAGCCAGCCCTGGAGCACCCCGGCATATTCCCTTACCAGCGCCACTGCTTCCGGCCAGGTCATATCGTCAACCTGCAGGCCCTGCTGGCTGGCTTTGATCTTTCGGGCCAGGTCTGGCCTTGCGATAAGACCACGGCCAATCATTACGTCGTCACAACCGGAGACCTCCCGGCATCGCCAGTAGTCTCCGACCGTCCAGATTTCGCCATTGGCAATCACCCTGGCCGTCACAGCTTCCCGCGCCCTGGCAATTTCTTCCCAGTACGCCGGCGGTTTGTAGCCATCCACCTTGCTTCGGGCGTGAATAACAATCTCTTCTGCTCCCGCGGCTTCCAGGGCCTGGGCACAGGCAACCCCCATAGAACGGTCGTCATACCCCAGACGCATTTTGGCCGTTACAGAAATGCCGGCAGGAACGGCTTTGCGCACTGCGGCTGTAATTTCATGCATAAGTTCCGGCTCACGCATCAGCACGCAACCACCCTTGTGCTTGTTTACTGTTTTGGCGGGACAGCCAAAATTAATATCCACTTGAGTAGCACCTAACTCGGCTGCTTTTTCTCCATGGAGGCCCATCATTTCGGGATCTGACCCCAAAAGCTGTACCGCAACCGGTGTACCCGCCTGGGTCAGGGCCTGGTTGTGAAGCTCAGGAGCGTACTTGTAGAAAATCCGGGGCGGCAACATACCATGGGTCACGCGAATGAATTCGGTAACGCACCGGTCAATACCGCCGACTCTGGTCAGTGTTTCGCGGATGGGTGCATCGACCAGCCCTTCCATCGGGGCAAGGATGATTCGCATGAGGTCTCCAGAAGCTGTAACACGAAAAATAGAACACAGGGAGTGCAGCTGATCAAAAATCAGGCGGGGGGGATTGTAAGGAATCTGGAGGGAAGTTGATAGCCGGACACTCCCTTACGGGAATATCCGGCCTGCTGATTACAACTTATTTCTGTATGTCGAACCGGTCAGCGTTCATGACCTTGGTCCAGGCGGCGATGAAGTCCTTCACAAACTTCTCCTGATTGTCGTCCTGAGCATATACTTCTGCGTAAGAGCGCAGGATGGAGTTTGAACCGAATACCAGGTCCACGCGGCTCGCTGTCCATTTCACCTGATCGCTTTTGCGGTCACGGATCTCATAGAGATTGTTGCCCGCCGGCTTCCAGGTATTGCCCATATCGGTCAGGTTAACGAAGAAGTCATTTGTCAGCTGCCCCTCACGGTCCGTGAACACACCTTGTTTGCTGCCACCATAGTTGGTGCCGAGCATACGCATTCCGCCAATCAGAACCGTCATTTCCGGCGCGGTCAGTCCCATTAACTGGGCGCGGTCGAGTAACAGTTCTTCCGGCTTGACCGAGTAATCCTTCTTCAGCCAGTTACGGAAGGCATCTGCCACCGGTTCCAGGGGCTCGAAAGATTCCGCATCGGTCATTTCGTCAGTGGCATCTCCGCGGCCTTTCAGGAAGGGAACGCGAACACTGTAGCCAGCTGCTTTTGCAGCCTTCTCGATACCCAGATTGCCTGCCAGAACAATTACGTCTGCAACGCTGGCTCCGGTGTCTGCAGAGATCTGCTCATACGCATTCAGAACCTTGGCCAGTCGTGCGGGCTCGTTGCCTTCCCAGTCTTTCTGGGGTGCCAGGCGGATACGGGCGCCATTGGCACCACCGCGCATGTCTGAACCACGGTAGGTTCGTGCGCTGTCCCAGGCTGTGCTGACCATGTCACCAATACTCAGCCCGCTTTCAGCAATCTTTTCTTTGACCACTTCTTCACAGTAGTCGGTACTGCCCGCCGGCACAGGGTCTTGCCAGATCAGGTCTTCGGCTGGTGTTTCCGGGCCTATGTAACGGGCTTTCGGTCCCAGATCACGGTGCGTCAGCTTGAACCAGGCGCGGGCAAAGGTGTCCCTGAAGTACTCAGGATCTGCGGCAAACTTCTCACAGATAGCCCGGTATTTGGGGTCCATCTTCATGGCCATGTCCGCATCGGTCATGATCGGGTTGTGGCGAATGGAGGGATCGCTGGCATCGACCGGCTTGTCCTCCTCCCGGATGTCGATGGGCTCCCACTGCCAGGCTCCTGCCGGGCTCTTCTTAAGTTCCCACTCATAACCAAACAACAGCTTGAAGTAACCCATATCGAATTTGGTCGGATTGGTGGTCCAGGCCCCTTCAATCCCGGAAGTCACTGCCCGACTGGCTTTGCCCTGCATGTTGGGATTGCTCCAGCCCAGGCCCTGCTCTTCCAGGCCGGCCGCTTCCGGCTCGGCTCCAAGAGCCTCGGCATCACCGTTACCGTGACACTTACCCACTGTGTGTCCCCCAGCGGCAAGGGCTGCGGTTTCCTCGTCGTCCATAGCCATACGGGCAAAGGTGACGCGAACCTGTTCAGCAGTTTTCAGAGGATCCGGTTTTCCGTTCACCCCTTCCGGGTTTACATAGATCAGGCCCATCTGCACTGCAGCAAGGGGGTTTTCCATGGTCTCCGGCTTGTCCACATCTTCATAACGCTCATCGGATGGAGCCAGCCACTCTTTTTCGGCGCCCCAGTAGGTATCCTTCTCCGGATGCCAGATGTCTTCCCGACCAAACGAGAAGCCGTAGGCAGGCAAGCCCATGGATTCATAGGCGACTGTACCAGCCAGAACAATCAGATCGGCCCAGCTGATTTTGTTGCCGTACTTTTTCTTGACCGGCCACAGCAGACGGCGCGCTTTGTCCAGGCTGACGTTGTCCGGCCAGGAGTTCAGGGGCGCAAAACGCTGGTTACCGGTACCGGCCCCGCCGCGACCATCCGCAATCCTGTAGGTACCGGCTGAGTGCCAGGCCATACGGATCATCAGGCCGCCATAGTGTCCCCAGTCTGCCGGCCACCAGTCCTGACTGTCTGTCATCAGGGCGTGGAGATCTTTTTTGATGCCGTCAAAGTCGAGACTTTTAACTTCCTCGCGATAATCGAAATCATCACCGAGCGGATTGGTTTTACGGTCGTGCTGATGCAGGATGTCGAGATTTAGCCCTTCCGGCCACCAGTTCATAACATTCCGGCTTTCGGTAGAGTTAGCTCCGTGCATCACGGGGCATTTGCCACCTGTATTATTCTGAGACATGGTATTCTCCTGATTTATCCGTCATTAAAATATTCGCCTTCGCCACTAAGGTAATCATAGCTACTGACTGCCCAAGTGCTGCTTCAAATCCCTGCTACTTTCTGTAATACAACTGTTTGCTTGCCACCTGCCCCTTCCCGGACAAGGCCTTACGTCGCTTCAATGTGCAATCGCATAATTCTCCCAGTAGTCAGCCAGAACACCGAGAGAGTCTTTCCATTTCGGGGAGATCATTGGGTTCAGTGCCTGCATCGTCCGGTTTCCTGCTTTAGTAACAACGGACTCAGGTTAACCCTTTAGACCAAAAGAGAAACAATTAATTAAAAGTACAGATGTGAAAGTTTTTGCTTATCGATCGGCGCGACAGATAAACGGAATGACTCAGAATCTTTCGATGGAGGAGAACTTGCCGGAATCATCGAACAGAATACGGAAGCTGCCCCGCACACCGTCCTGGAGATAAAATCTGGAGAGAATACGAGCCGGGAAACGAACAGAGCGTCCGTCCCGGGCTCGAGCGTGAACATCCTTAGCAACGCCCTGATAGAGCTTTATCCACTCATCAGGGCTGATGCTTATGTCCACGATAATCTGGTGCATGGGCTTAGTTGGCCAGTTCCAGCAACAGACGGTTCAGGCGGGTTACATAGGCACCCGGATCTTGCAACTGCTCACCGCTGGCCAGAGTTGCCTGATCCAGCAGAACCGCAGAAAGCTCGTTGAAGCGCTCGTCACCCTTCTCACTTTCGAGGCGCTGAACCAGCGGATGGTCTACGTTGATTTCAAAGATCGGTTTGCTGTCCGGAACCTTCTGGCCCGCCGCTTCCATGATCTTCTTCATCTGGGCACCCATATCAAAGTCGCCAGTAACCAGGCATGCTGGTGAATCTGTAAGACGGTTAGTAACCCGCACTTCCTGCACCCGGTCAGTAAGAGCGGTCTTGATGCGCTCAAGCAGCTCTTTGTGCTCTTCTGCAGCTTCTTCTTTATGCTTCTTGTCTTCCTCGGTCTCTACTTCGCCAAGATCAAGATCGCCACGGGCAACATCCTGGAACTGCTTGCCGTCGTACTCGTTCAGGTATCCCATCATCCATTCATCAATGCGATCAGACAGGATCAGTACTTCGATACCTTTCTTGCGGAAGACTTCCAGATGCGGGCTGCTCTTGGCCGCCATGAAGCTTTCAGCAGTGATGTAGTAGATCTTGTTCTGACCTTCCTTCATCCGCTCAATGTACTGGTCAAGAGATACGTTCTGGGTGCTTTCACCTGTGTGTGTAGAGGCAAAGCGCAACAGGCCTGCAATTTTTTCGCGGTTGCTGAAATCTTCCGCAGGACCTTCCTTGAGAACAGGGCCGAACTCACCCCAGAATTTCTGATACGCATCGGCATCTTTCTTGGACAGCTTCGACAACATGTCCAGCACACGCTTGGTAAGCGCGGTACGGATGCTGTCCACGGTGCTGTCGTTCTGCAGGATTTCCCGGGACACGTTCAGGGAAAGGTCGTTGGAATCCACCACGCCTTTGGCAAACCGCAGATACAGCGGCAGGAACTGTTCAGCATCATCCATGATAAATACGCGCTGTACGTAAAGCTTCAGGCCACGGGGCGCATCACGGTTGTACATATCAAACTGCGCACGGGCCGGGATGTACAGCAGACTGGTGTAGTCGAGCTTACCCTCTACCTTGTTGTGGGACCACGTAAGGGGGTCTTCAAAATCGTGTGCGATGTGCTTGTAGAACTCTTTGTACTCTTCATCTTTGATCTCTGTACGGGGCAGAGTCCACAGTGCAGTAGCATCGTTAACGGTTTCGTCTTTGCTCTCTTCGCCTTCTTCGGTTGGCTCGGATTTCATGACCACCGGGAAGGAGATGTGGTCAGAGTACTTTTTCACCAGGCTACGCAGGCGGAAGCCATCAGCAAATTCGCTGGCGTCCGGCTTCAGATGAATAACAATTTCAGTACCGCGTTTTTCGCGGGCAACCTGCTCAATGGTGAACTCGCCGTCGCCAGCCGACTGCCAATGTACGCCTTCTTCCGCTGGCGCGCCTGCGCGGCGGGTGAATACATCAACTTTGTCAGCAACAATAAAGGCAGAGTAGAAGCCTACACCAAACTGACCGATCAGCTTGCTGTCTTTTTTCTCATCGCCAGAGAGCTGGCTAAGAAATTCTGCCGTACCGGAACGGGCAATGGTACCCAGGTTCTGGACAACGTCATCACGGCTCATGCCAATGCCGTTATCAGACAGGGTGATGGTGTTCGCTTCTTTATCGAAATCCAGGCGGATCTGCAGTTCGGAATCGCCTTCGTACAGGCTGTCGTCCTTCAGTGCGGCGAAGCGCAATTTGTCTTCGGCATCGGAGGCATTGGAAATCAGCTCACGAAGGAAGATTTCCTTGTTTGAATACAGGGAATGGATCATCAGTTGAAGTAATTGCTTTACTTCGGTCTGAAAACCCAGAGTTTCTTTTTGGGATTCAACTGTCATTTATTGTCTCTCCTGCAGTCGACATGTGAATTCGTCTTGCAGGAAAATGGGGGCATGCGAAGGCATTTCAAGCCCCGACATGAATCACGCGGCTGTTTAAAGCCGGCAGCAGCCGTGCAATTATATGCGCAAGGAATTCAACTACAGGAGTCAAGTGTGGAAAAGGCCGTGTTGCAACGCTGTTTGACGGTTATAACGCTTATGCTGCTGCTTACGGGATGCTCTGTAAATCCGGTAACCGGCGAAAGACAGCTTTCCCTGATTGGCGAGAGCCAGGAACTGGCCATGGGCGCCGAGCAGTACACTCCCACCCAGCAGACTCAGGGAGGGCAATTCTACATTGACCCCGAGTTAACGCTATACGTGAGTGAGGTTGGCCAAAAGCTGGCGCGGGTGAGCGATCGCCCCGACCTGCCCTACGAATTCGTGGTGCTGAACAGCAGCGTGCCCAACGCCTGGGCTTTACCCGGAGGTAAGATTGCCATCAACCGGGGATTGCTGACAGAGCTTGAAGACGAGGCCCAGCTTGCCTCTGTGCTTGGCCACGAGATTGTTCACGCAGCAGCAAGCCACAGTGTTCAGCGGATGCAAAAGGGAATGCTGATCAGCGCAGGTGTCGCCGGACTGGGCTTTGCATTGTCTGACAATGAGTGGGCGGGCCTGCTTATGGGTGGCGCAGCGGTGGGGGCACAGCTTGCGCTGGCCCAATACGGGCAAGGCGATGAACTGGAATCAGATCACTACGGCATGCTTTATATGAAAAAAGCCGGCTACGATCCGCAAGCCGCCGTAGAGCTGCAGGAAATCTTTCTGGACCTTTCCAAAGGCCAGCAGGCAGGGTTTATTGACGGTCTGTTTGCTACCCACCCGCCTTCAGCCAGGCGCGTGCGGGAGAACAGCGCGCTGGTCGCTGAAATAGGCGGTGGTGGCTACCGTGGTGCAGAGGCGTATCAAAAGAAAACCGCTACCCTGCGCAAGCTTCAGCCTGCTTATGACGCCCATGATGAAGCCATGAAACTGGCCTCTGACGGCGACCTGAATGGGGCTCTCGCCAAGATCAACAAAGCCATAGACCTTTTGCCCCGCGAAGCCATGTTCTATTCCCTCCGGGGGCGTATCTATCAGGAGCAGGACAAGCAGGACAAAGCCTCGTCCGATTTCGACAAAGCTGTAGCCATGTACCCCGAGATGTTCATGTACCGTATTCACAGTGGTCTGACTGCTCTGCAGCTCAACAATCTGGACAAAGCGCGGGAAAACCTTACTCGTGCAAACGAAGTTGTGCCTACTTCAATCGCCTTCTTGCGGCTGGGGGACATTGCAGTGAAGGAAAACAAGCGCGAGGAAGCTATCGCGTATTACAGCACGGCTGCGGAATCCAGCGGTGACATTGCCGAGGAAGCCCGCCAGAAGCTGGCAGCCCTCACCCAGTAATAAAATCGCGGAAGAGCAAATATGAAAAGGCCGGAATCCCTGGGATTCCGGCCTTTTTGCGTTTCTACAGGGACTTACGGGCAGCACACCCCTTTACCATCATCATGAACATTGACTTTTAGAGCAATAACTCTAAAAATCAGATTTCAACAACCAGATTCAGGTGACGGACATGTTAGCGAAACGTATCCAGCCTACGGCTTCCCGGGCGCGACGCCTGTATGTCGAGCTGATGTTCCAGGTTATGGGGCGGGCACTTCAGGCAGTCAGCGAAGTTGACAGTGAGGTGCAGAGAGAAGCACGGGCACTGCCGGAAGGATTCCTGTTTGAAATGATGGTGATGCCCGCTGGCCCCAGGCTGATTGTGGAGCATGTGGGTGACGGCCGCTTCCACTATCACGGCAATTCAGCGCCCCGCCCTGTAGACGTATCCATCCAGTTCAAACACCTTGCCCACGCCTTCCTGGTACTGTCGTTCCAGGAAAAGACCTCTGTCGCCTTTGCCAACGACCGCATGCTGGTAGACGGTGACGTTAGCTACGCGGTGCGCATGACTCGCGTACTCAACCGGCTCGAATCATTCATTCTGCCCAGGATTATTGCCAGGCGCGCAGTGAAGGAATACCCGGCAAACCTTCACCTTCCGGAAAAGCTGGTCAGCGCAGCAAAGATTTATCTGAAAATTGCCACCCTCTTTATCCAGACAGCGAGAGCCTGATGACCAATACATACTATGAGTTCTTCTGCCCGGTAAAAGTTATTGCCGGCAAAGCCGCACTTGAACATATTCCCTACGAGCTCAACAGCTTGTCCGCCAAGCGTCCGATGATTGTCACGGACAAGGGCGTTCGTGCCGCCGGTCTGCTAGACCCGGTGATTGCCGCCTGCGAAGAAAGCGGCCTGAACATCATCAGCATTTACGACGATGTGCCGCCGGATTCCTCTACGACTGTGGTCCGAGATATCGCGGCTATTTACCGCAAGGAAAAGTGCGACTCCATCATTGCCGTAGGAGGCGGCTCCGCAATCGATACGGGTAAAGCCGTGAACATTCTTGTGTCGGAAGGTGGCACTGACATTGCCAAATACACAGGCGCTGGCGTGATCAAACATCCGCTAAAGCCGTTTTTTGTGATACCCACTACAGCGGGAACCGGTTCGGAAGTCACATCCGTTGCGGTGATCACCGATGAGAAAAAGGGCGTCAAACTGCCTTTTACCTCATCTTTTCTGCTGCCGAATGCCGCCATTATCGATCCACGCATGACGCTGACACTTCCGCCCCACATTACTGCGGCAACGGCAATGGACGCCATGACCCACGCCATAGAATCTTTCACCTGCATGGCAAAAAACCCGCTAAGCGACGCCTATGCCACGGCAGCCATAAAGAAGGTCAGCAATTCGCTGTTGCAGGTAATGGACAATCCGAAAGATACAGATGCCAGGCTTGAACTGGCACAGGCTTCCACCATGGCTGGTATTGCGTTTTCCAACTCCATGGTAGGACTTGTGCACTCACTTGGGCACGCTACCGGTGCTATCTGCCACCTGCCCCACGGTTTATGCATGAGCCTTTACCTGCCCTATGCGCTCGAATTCAACCTCGAAACCATACGCGAACCTCTGGGCGAGCTACTGCTGCATCTTGAAGGCCCTGAAGTGTACGCAGCCACACCTGCCAGCCGCCGTGCGGAGACCAGCATTTCTGCCCTGCGTAATCTGAGGGATGCACTGTACAGACATTGCCAGTTGCCACGAACCCTGAAAGAAACAGGTAAGGTGACCGAAGCTCAACTGGACCTGATTGCAGAAATGGCTTTGGACGACGGCTCCATTATGTTCAATCCGAAAGAAGTCTCTCTGCAAGACGCCAGGGCTGTTCTCCAACGCGCCTGGGCCTGAGGCAATTGACCGGTGAGCAGCCATCACTGCTCACCGGTCATTTTTTACTCAAGCCTCCGCAGCAGAAGCATTGGCGAAACGCTCAGCACAGGCCTGAGCTGCCAACGCCCGAATAGTGCCAACACAACTGCACTGATGACGGGAATCGGCAACACCACCTGCCAGTGCCAGCTAAATGTTCCTTCAAACATCCGGAACTGCAAAGCCCACACAGCTGCCTCGGCGGCTGCCACGCCGAGAATTCCGGCGAAACCACCAAGCAGCGCAAACTCCAGCATGGTGCTTCGGACCAGCAGGCTCTGGCGACCACCCAGTGTACGCAGAAGCGCGCCTTCCCTCTGGCGATCCTGAAGTGTTGCACTGACAACCGCTGCCATCACCACCAGCGCCGCTGCCAGTATCAGCGCAAGAATCGCCTCAATGGCCTGGGTAACCTGGCGGACAATTTCCTGTATACGCTCAATCACGTTATCGATTTCAAGTACAGAAACGGTCGGATAACTCCGGGAAAATTCATTCAAGGCACTTTTGAGGTCTTTCGGCAGGTAGAAACTGGTGATCCAGGTCGCTGGCATGCCGGTAAGACCACCTTCCGGAGGGAAAGCCATGTAGAAGTTGGGCTTCATACTGTCCCACTGAACCGTACGGATACTCGTGACCGTTTCGGTGACTTTGTCAGAACCTATGGTAAACGTAAGTTCATCACCCAACACCAGGCCAAGCGTGCCCGCCAGCTCAGCTTCCACGGATACGCCATCTTTCTGACCGGGTTCAAACCAGCGACCTTCAACAATGACGTTATCTTCCGGAAGTGCAGACATCCAGGTCAGGTTCAGTTCCCGGTTAAGGGCACCTACCCGCTGATCTTTACTCACTACTTCTTTCACCGGCTGACCATTCAGTTCTGTGAGGCGGCCGCGCACCATGGGATAGAGCTGGTCCAGAGGTTGGCCACGATCTTCCCAGAAGCCGGCAATCTCATCTACCGCATCCGGGGCAATGTTGATCAGGAAATGGTTTGGTGCATCGTCAGGAAGCTGGGCCTGCCAGTCATTCAGTAAAGACGTGCGCACCAGAATGAGGGTTGTGGCCAGCATCAGCGTCATGGCGAAAACGGCAATCTGCGACAGACTGGCACGGCGATGGCGATACAGTCCTACCAGGGCAAGGCGCCAGGAGTGCCCGCCGCCGCGGACCTTCCGGAGCATTGCAACCAATAGCCCGCCCAACAGGGCCAGGGCACCAAGCAACAGCGCAAGGCCGCCCAACAGGGCGACTACCAAAGACAGATCACCCGCGTAGAGCCAGACCAGGCCAAACACTGCCACAATCGCAATCAACATATCCGGCAGGGCTTCCCGACCTGTCTCGCCAGGCTGGCTGCGCAATACGCGCATTGCCGGAACATTTCGGAGGCGCCTGATAGGGGGATAGGCAAACGCAAACAATGAAACCAGAGCTGTAAGGAGTGCCGGCATGAGTGCGGAGGAATCCAGCTGGAACCCTACGGGCCTGTCCAGTGCTTCACTCAGTAACTGGTTGAGCAACCAGAACAGGGGAACGGCGACGATAAGACCTCCGGCCATGCCGGTCACACCCCAGAGCGCAAGCCTTTTCAGATACAGCCTTCCGATTCCCGAGCTGCCAAGCCCCAGAGTTTTGAGCAGAGCAACCGTGTCGCGCTGCGACAACGCGTATTGCCGGCTGGCAACGGCTACTGCCACGGCGGCCAGTAATACCGCCAGGCTACCGCCCAGCAACAGAAAGCTCTCAGCCCGGTCCAGCGAACGTGAAAAGGTTTCTCCATCGCGGACGCCTTCCCATTCCTGACTGGGCTCAAGCTGCGGTTGCAGCCATTGGTAGTAATCCTCAAGCGCTGCCTCATTGCCCGCAAACAGATAGACATACTCAACCCGGCTGCCCTCCTGAATGACGCCGGTGGAGGCTACATCGTCAACATGAATCATTACGCGGGGTGCCAGTGCAGAGAGGCTGAAGCCCCCATCAGGCTCCCGCAGCAGCAAACCCGATACCTTCAGATTCCTGCTACCCACTTCCAGAGTTTCACCAATGCTCAGATCCAGTAACCGCAACAACCGGGGATTTATCCAGACTTCACCCGGTGCCGGACCGTGCGCGACCTGCTCCCGGGAACCATCCAGACTTCCCTGTATCTCAAGCTCACCACGCAAGGGGTACTCGTTGCTGACAGCCTTAACGGAAACAAGCTGAAAAGCATCGTTTCCAAACACCATGGTTGAGAACTCAACCATGCGACCGGTTTCAAGCCCACGCTCCGTTGCTTCGGTAATCCAGGACTCGGGCACCGGACGCCCGTTCTCTGCCTCCAGCTGCCGGTCTGCGGCCAGAAACGAACTGGCAGATGACACCAGAGTTCTTTGCAACTGGCTGGCAAACAGAGCAATGGTGGCAACAGTAGCAACAGCAATGATCAATGCTGCGAGCACCACACGCACATCCCGCTCCCGCCAGTCGCGGCGCACAGACATCAGTTTTTTTGCAGCAGCCATCAGTCAGCAAGCTCCATTTCCGCAACCGGCTCAGTCAACTCACCCGCTTCAATATGGAACTGCCGGGCACAGCGTGCCGCCAGCTGCTCATCATGGGTAACCATAACCAGCGTAGTGCCCTGCTCCTGATTCAGAGCCATCAGCAAATCAGAAATTTCCTGGCCTGTACGGTTATCCAGATTCCCGGTAGGTTCATCTGCGAACAGAATGACCGGATCGGAGGCGAACGCCCGGGCAATGGCGACTCTCTGCTGCTCTCCGCCGGAAAGCTGTCTGGGCGTGTGAGCAAGGCGTTCGCCCAGGCCTACCCGCTGAAGAAGCTCTCGGGCACGCTTCCCGGGTGCATCCATACCCGCAAGTTCCAGCGGCAGCATCACGTTTTCCAGCGCAGTCAGCGCCGGCAACAACTGAAATGACTGGAATACAAATCCCACACGATGAGCCCGCAATCTGGCGCGTTCATCTTCGCTAAGCCGGCTGATGATCGAGCCATCGAGTTCAACAGTACCCTCAGTCGGAGTGTCCAGTCCGGCAAGCAAACCCAGCAGCGTGGTTTTACCGGAACCGGAGCGACCTACAATGGCTACGGATTCTCCCCGATTGATTTCGAGGCTGACCCCCTTCAAGATCGTCAACGTATCTGTTTCCAGGCTGACACGGTGGGTCAGGTTTTCAACGCGCAGCATCGGGCGTTGGCTATCGGGATTTGTCATCTGCATCTTGCTCATGGGGCTCCTGGGAAAGCACGTTCATTTATCAAGGTATACGGATTGCTTATGCATAGGGTATTGCTGTACGTCAGATCAATCGCATTTCTGTTGGTTGCATGCGTTGCCGTGCCTGTTATGGCCAGCCAGCAAACGCTTCTGGTTGTGGGCGACAGCCTCAGCGCTGCCTATGGCGTACCCTCAGAGACAGCCTGGGTACAACTCCTGCGTGAACGCTTGCAAGGTAACGGGCTGAGCAACTGGAATGTGGTAAATGCCAGTATCAGCGGCGAAACCACAGATGGCGGTGCCCGCCGTTTGCCTGAGTTGCTTGAGAAGAATAACCCCTCCGTGGTGATTATCGAACTGGGCGGCAATGACGGCCTCAGAGGTTTCCCTCCCAGCGTAATCAAATCCAACCTCGCATCAATGGTTGAAAGCGTTCAGGACTCTGGCGCCCGCGCCATTCTGGTCGGTATGCAGATACCCCCGAACTACGGTCAACGCTACACTCAAATGTTTGCTGACATCTTTCCAACGCTGTCAGACAGTTATAGCACCGCTCTGGTTCCCTTCTTTCTGGACGGAATATACGACAAACAGAACCTGATGCAGAGCGATGGTATTCACCCAACCGCAGAAGCCCAGCCCATGCTGCTTGAGAACGTATGGCCGGTGCTCAGGGATTTACTTGAGTAAAGGCACCACACCCTGCAGAAATGCGAGGGCCCGGCGCTCAGACCAGTAATATCCGCCAGATCCATGCGCCACAAAACCCACATGACCACCCCACTTCGGCGCTTCCAGACGTACATGCGCACCAAGTACAGAAGGCGACTCGGGAAAACACTCCGGCGACAAAAACGGATCGTCTGCAGCATTAACCATAAGGGCCGGAACCCGGATATCCTTTAGCCGGCCCAATGCGGAACATTGGGCCCAGTAGTCTTCTGCATCCCGGAATCCATGCAGCGGGGCGGTGTAACGATCATCAAATTCGTGAAAGTTCCGAATTTCGTCAAAACCGGAAACATCAATGAGGCCTGGGAATTTTTGCGCTTTTTCCCCCATTTTTACGCGAAGGTCCTTCAGGAACCGCTGCATATAAATTTTTCGGCTGGGCAGCGCCAGCATGTCTGCACTGCCCGCGAGGTCACAGGGTACTGAATAGGCCACTGCGCCGCAGACCCGGCTGTCAACGCGCTCACCCTGTTCCCCGAGATACAGCAGCGTGAGATTGCCTCCCATACTGAAACCAGACAAAAACACTGTCTGGTAGCCCTGAGCCAGGCCATGATCAACCACCAGGCGCAGATCATCAGTAGCCCCGCTGTGATAAAACCTCGGTTGCCGGTTCATCACACCACCACAGGAACGAAAGTTCCACGCCAGCACATCCCAGCCTTCAGCCAGCAATGCCCGTGTAAGCCCCAGTACATATGGGCGGCGACTGTGGCCTTCGAGACCGTGTGAAATGATCGCAAGGCGATCACTACCCTGCCTGTGCCAATCCAGATGCAACTCATCATTGTCGGCGGTTGCAAGTACCTCTGATACAGGGCCTGCCAGCCGGACTTTGCGAAAAAGTGAGGGCCACACAGACTGAATATGACCGTTACGCAGCCAGCGCGGAGGGCAATATTGATGAGCCATACTGAGGTACAAATTTTGACCTTTTATATCAGGGGGTTGACCAGACAATTCAAAGCGCTTAATATGCCGCCCGACTTGATGCTGTTCCCCGATAGCTCAGTTGGTAGAGCAACGGACTGTTAATCCGTTTGTCGCTGGTTCGAGCCCAGCTCGGGGAGCCACTTATTCCGGAATGCCGCTACTTCGTATGAAGCAGCGGCATTTTTCGTATAAGGCCGCAAAAGATCCTCAGAACACCTGCTCACACTGCATGAATCCGGTCAGCACCTGAAATAGCGTGAAGCCGTCCTCGGTGCCAATCAGTTCACGGATGGAGTGCATGCCAAACTGCGGCACGCCGATATCCAGTGTGGTCACCCCAATGTTCGCCGCTGTCAGCGGGCCGATTGTGCTGCCGCACCCCATATCACTACGTACCACAAAAGTCTGATGCGGCAAGCCCAGTTCGTCACTGATGTGGCGATAAACAGCGGCTGACCGGCTATTGGTAGCGTAACGCTGGTTATGGTTCACTTTGATGACCGGGCCCTTGTTAAGAATGGGGCCATGATTTTCGTCATGCTTGTCCATGTAGTTCGGATGAACACCATGGGCGTTGTCTGCCGAGATCATCATGGAGCGGGCAATGGCTTTTGCTTTGCCAGCGCCACACCAGCGATCAAGAACTGCAGTGAGAAACGGCCCCTGAGCGCCCTCAGAAGACACGCTACCCACTTCCTCGTGATCATTACACACCAGCAGCGCAGGCTCATCGCCGGAGGTATTAAGCAGCGCCTGCAAACCGATGTAACAGCTCAGCAGGTTATCCAGGCGGGCGGATGCAATAAACTCATCACGAAGACCTACGAACCCCGCGTCCTGCGCGTCATAGAAACTCAGCTCATAACCAAGAATTTTACGTACTTTGATGCCGGACTCAGCAGCAAGTTGCTGGCTCAGAAGCTCATTAAAACTGGTCGCGTCGCCTTCCTGGACCTGCATCATCACGGGCGGAAGGTCTGTCTGTGGATTCACCGTCCGGCTGCTGTTGGCTTCCCTGTCCAGGTGGATGGCAAGGCTGGGAATAAATGCCACTGGCTTACGGAAATCAACCAGGGTGTCGCTGACCTTGTGATGAGCATCAAGAAACGTCACTCTGCCTGCCAGGGAAAGGTCCCGGTCAAACCAGGGGTTCATCAGAACACCGCCATAAACTTCAACACCAAGCTGGAAAAAGCCTTTACGGCGCAACTCCGGGTTAGGCTTTACCTTCAGGCAAGGGCTGTCAGTATGAGCACCCACCATACGGAGCCCCGATACCGAGACATCCCGGGAACCCGTGCGGAAAGCGACAATCGAGGAGCCATTGCGAACGACGTAATAATTGTGGCTCAGCTCAAGAGACCAGTCGTCTTTTTCATCCAGTTCTTCGAAGCCGGCTGCATCCAGTTGTTTTTTCATGGTTTCCACGGCGTGCCAGGGCGTGGGTGATGTATTCAGAAACTTCAGCAAATCTTTGTTGAATTCAGCGTGTTCCATGATGTCCCTGATAGAATGATAATTATTGCAATAGTATGGCACGAAGCCCTGGCACCTCAAACAGGGCCAACTGACCTTGCTTACACTGCGCCACGAATCCCGCGGCTGCTATCTGCCACCAATTACACGGAGTCTGACATGCCTGTACCACGTTTTATCGACATCGAATACTGTCTGACTGACGACGCCTTGTTTCCGGTTGCCATGGCCTGGTCGCTGCAAGATGGCCAGATGAAAACTGTGGTAATCGCTCCTGCGGAGGAATGGCTGCCGGAGGACGGCGACCTGGGTGACCTCGACCTGCATTACCTGGAGGAACAGGGTGTGCCCTTGATCGAACTTATCCACGAACTGCACCAGGATCTTCCCGATCAGACAGTATACGTCGATGGTCTCGACCCGGACGAGATCCTGGTGGATATGATTTTCAGCGCCCTGAATCAGGAAGCGCCATTTGAAATCGCGCCGATCAGCGAACTGATCACCGGGGCTAGCAGCGAAGAGCTGGAAGACCGCCGCCGCCAGTTGCTGTTTGAAGAAAGCCTTGAGCCCCAGCTACCGGAGAACGGCGTTTATGCATTGTTACTGATGGCCCAGGGAGAGGGCCTGTTCGACGCCGACTGATGTCTTTGCCGGACGAGCACATGGAAGTGCCCGCCCCCGCCCCACCGGAATGCTATGCGCGCTGCCGTATGTGCCAGCACCGGTGAATTCGCGCGTTGCGCTGAAAATCCTTGTCCAGGGTGCTTGCACTCACTTCCTCAACCTCAAATTCCGAAACCAGCTCTTCATCAAATTTGAAGCGGCGGAAGTTATTGGAAAAAATCAGCAGGCCGTCTGAACTCAGCCTGGCCATTGCCTGCCGGATCAGCTTGGCGTGATCTTTCTGTATATCCAGAACCCCCGCCATACGGGCAGAATTGGAAAACGTTGGCGGATCCATAAAAATCAGGTCGTAAACCTGATCAGGCTTTGGCTTTGCTGCCAGCCATGCCAGGCAATCTGTAGCCTCTACCTTGTGTTTACGAGGGTCAGCCCGGTTAAGTGCCAGATTATCCTCAGCCCATCCAGTGTAGGTCTTCGACAGATCCAGGCTTAACGAGCGACTGGCACCGCCAACAACCGCATGAACCGTCGCCGCACCGGTATAGCAGAACAGATTCAGGAAACGCTTGCCTTGAGCGTGCTGCTGAATCCAGTGCCGCACAGGACGGTGGTCGAGAAACAGCCCGGTATCCAGATAGTCCTTGAGATTTACCTTCAGGGTGCAACCGTGCTCCTGCACCTGAAAGAACTCACCGCTGACGTCCTGTTTTTCGTACTGACTGGTACCCACCTGGCGCTGGCGCTGCTTGCAGATCATCCGCTCACGCTCAATGCCGAGAGCTTCCGGAATAACAGCCAGTGCTTCTGCCAGGCGATCCCGGGCGGAACGCTCGTCAATCGATTTGGGAGCGGCATATTCCTGCACATGCACCCAGCCCTCATAGATATCTATCGCCAGCGCATATTCGGGCATATCCGCATCGTACAGCCGGTAGCAGCTTATTTGCTGCTTCCGTGCCCACTGCCCAATGGTCTTCATGTTTTTCTTCAGCCGGTTGCGCAGCATGGCCGCGCGCTCCTCATTGGCAATCCGGGGCAGAACTTCACCTGGTGCTGACGGTTCCCGAGGAGTACGTACACTGGCTTCATCTATCATAAACAGCAAAAGTTGCGCGGGCAGCTTGCCGTTAAACAGCTTGTATTGCTTATAACTGCGCAGACCAATGGACTTACCGAACTCCGGAGCACCGGTAAACACCCCGAGGCGCCAGCCTGATGCGGCTTTTTTCACTGCATCGCCAAGCGATTCATACAGGCCCGCAAGCGCTTTCCTGTCACTCAGCCTTTCACCGTAGGGAGGGTTCACCAGAACCAGACCGGCTTCAGCGCGGTCATCTGCCAGTGCAAGCTCTTCAATTGGCTGTACATGAAACTCGATCAGACTCTCAAGACCCGCCCGCTGGGCGTTATTGCGCGCGGTAGAAATAACCCGGCTGTCCTGATCAAAACCCAGAAACTTCGGCATCCTGCCCTGTTTACCCTCGTAGGCACGTCTTTCCGCATCCTGACGCAGGGATAGCCAGGTCTCAGGCTGGTGCCCCAGCCATTTCTCAAAACCAAAACGCTCCTGCCGGCGACCCGGAGCTATATCCAGAGCCATCATCGCGGCTTCGATAACCAGAGTACCCGAACCACACATGGGATCGACAAAGTCGCCGCCAGCGGCTGCAATTTCAGGCCAGCCAGCACGCAAAAGCAATGCAGCTGCAAGGTTTTCCTTCAAAGGCGCCAGGCCCTGTTCTGTGCGATAGCCACGTTGATGCAGGCTGTGACCACTGATATCAATACCCAGTGCCAGGCGGCCACGATGCAGCCGGGCCGATATAGTGACGTCTGGCATTTTTGCTTCGACTGCGGGGCGTTTCCCACCACTCATGGTAAAGCGATCCACGATGCCGTCTTTTACTCGCTGGGCTCCGAACTGAGTGTTGCGGATTTCTTCATTTTCACCAATGAAATTGACACGGAAGCTGCCATCCACGGGAATGTGCTTCTGCCAGTCAAGATGAACAACCCCATCGTAGAGTTCGTCCGCGTTAGTAGCAGAAACCTCGTCTACATGAAGAATCACCCGGTTTGCCAGGCGCGACCAGAGACAAGCCCGGTAGCCGGCTTCAAGCGGACCTTCTACCCACGCACCCGCAGGTGCATTTCTCACCAGCGCAAGACCCAGTGTGCTGAGCTCGTCCGCCAGAAGGTATTCAACACCCTTTGGGCAGGTTACAAAAAAGACAGATTTGGACAAGTTCAACTCCAGGTTCTCGGGCCACTCCCGGTAAGTATCGGGAATAGCAGCGTTCATAGGTTTAGGGTAATTCTTCTTATCCATAAACGATCTAACAAATCCGTTTATAGACTAAAACGATAGTGTACTTCTACTCCGGGTTAAGATTACCTTGTAAGTGACGCGTCGTTCGGGAAGGGTAACTCCCTTTCGTTAACAGGATCCTGACTGCTCTGGCTTGAGCTGGCAATAGTGGGTTATCCCGGAGTGGATTCCACATGCCGTAGCCACTGCAGAAGTGTACACGCTTGTTCTGTTAATCCATTAGTGAGGAACGGCATGAAAAGACAGAAAAGAGACATGTATGCTCGTGCATTCAAGCGGGGTTACCTCGCTGGCGTGTCCGGAAAATCCAAAGACAGCTGCCCACTCGAGCAGGTAGAAGTTCGCCAGGAATGGTTGAACGGGTGGCGTGAAGGCCGCACAGATCAATGGGATGGCATGACCGGCGTCTCCGGTATTCATAAACTGGCGAATGTCACCACTGCGTGATACTTGTCTAAACCCCGGTATCTTAATCTGATCTTTTAATACACATTACTAACGCAGTATTCAGAGCAACCAAAACGGGGCCACCCGCCCCGTATCACGCGCTGAAGCGCGCAGGGGTTAACCCCCCGGATGGGCCCGTTACACGGGCCCATTTTTGTTTTTGCGGCTACACACCGTTTTATCAACAGCTACCTGATCTTTCGGATTGCATCTATAGCTTCGCTGATCAGCTCCGGCCCACGATAAATAAAGCCCGTATAAATCTGAACCAGCCTGGCGCCCGCACGGATTTTTTCAGCCGCACTCTCCCCATCGGTAATACCGCCCACACCGATAATAGGCAGATCGTCACCAAGTTCTGCATATAACCCCTGGATTACCCGCAGGGACGCTTCACGAACCGGCGCACCACTGAGCCCGCCCGCCTCTTCTGAATGAACATGGCCAGCAACAGCATCACGGCTTATGGTGGTGTTCGTGGCAACAACGCCATCCAGGCCGGCTTCTTTCAACGCTGACGCGACAAATCGAATGCCCTCATCATCCATATCCGGAGCAATCTTGACAGCCATAGGTACGTAGCGGCCAAACTGGTTCTGGCACTTCAACTGCTCATCCTTGATGGCGTCAAGCAGGCCTCTCAGGGAGTCACCGAACTGAAGATCTCTCAGACCCGGGGTGTTGGGAGAGGAAACGTTTACCGTAATATAGTCAGCTCGGGTATATACCGCCGAAATACCTTTTCGGTAATCCGACTCAGACTCCTCATTGGGCGTGTTTTTATTCTTGCCAACATTAATCCCGAGAATTCCCTGATATCTGCGCCTGTCCACACGCTCCAGCATGTGGGCCAGCCCTTCATTGTTGAAACCCATACGATTGATAATGGCCTGATGCTCCGGTAACCGGAACATACGAGGCCTGGGGTTGCCGGGCTGAGCCAGCGGCGTAACGGTTCCGACCTCTATAAACCCGAATCCGAGTGCACCAAGAGCGTCCACATGATCTGCGTTCTTATCCAGACCTGCCGCAAGCCCCACCGGGTTAGGAAATTCCAGACCCATAACCTTCACTGGCAGAGCTTCTGTTTTCGGTGCAAAAGCACCCAGCACCCCCAGACGATGCGCAATATCAAGTCCGTTTAATGCAACGGAGTGGGCATGTTCAGGTGATAACCGAAAAAGCAGGTTGCGAAGAACGCCATACATCTCAAAACTCCTCGACAAAATTCTGAGCGCGAGTATACCGGAAGTTTTCCACAGCGACCCGGTCACACTCAAAATGAGAACTGGACATCCGTATCTCCAAGCTTTGAGGAGCTTGTCCACGGAATCTGTGGATAACCCTGTTGAAAATTACGGGGCAACGCTGCCAACCCCTTGTGATCTGCGCCAGCCTACAGATTGATCATTTTTTGATCAGTTTATTTATTCTTTATTTTCAATAAGTTATATGTTCTTCATTGTAATTTAAGCAAAAACCCGAAGAAATCGCATGCAAAGGCATGACTGATAGAGTGTGCATAAAACATACAAAAAGTGTCACAAACCTGTTCATACGGCTTTTTGCTATGACGTCCTAACATTCACCATGAATAAGGCTATACTGCTCTTCGCAAACTGATCTGGAGTTTTTCAATGCAGCAATCCGGCTCCCCCGCCCAACGTCATCGTGAAAACCTCGCGGTGGAAATGAAAGCGGCTACACGGGTTACTGTTATAGGAATGGTTCTCGATGCCTTTCTGGGAATCATTAAAGTTATCGGTGGCGCCCTTTTCCATTCTCAGGCTCTTCTCGTCGACGGCATACATTCGTTCACCGATGTAGCATCCGATCTTGTCGTACTTGGCGTGATGAAACTGTCACGTCAGGAACCGGACGATAATCATCCATACGGCCATCAACGCATTGAAACCTTTGGCACTCTGGTGCTGGGCAGCATTCTTATTGCCGTAGGCGCAGCCCTCGCCTGGGAAAACACGCTCCGGCTCTTTGAAGGCGGAGTTGTTACCATTCCGGAATGGCCCGTGCTGGTCGCGGCGGCAGTATCTGTCGTAGGCAAGGAGTGGATTTTCCGTTATACCCGCCATATAGGCCAGGCTATCCGCTCGGATCTTATTATCGCCAATGCCTGGCACAGCCGTACCGATGCCTTTTCTTCCATGGTTGTTCTGGTTTCAACAGCTGGAGCCATGCTTGGGCTGGTGTGGCTGGATTTGCTTGCAGCTGTAGTCATTGCGGTCATCATTATCCACATTGGCTGGAAGTTTACCTGGGACAGCGTTCAGGAACTGGTGGACACCGGGCTCTCCCCTGAAGATACCGATATGCTGAAAACCATAGCCCGCAACACCGACGGTGTTCTCAATGTTCATGAGCTTCGCAGCCGCCGTATGGGACAAGACATTCTGCTGGATATTCACCTGATTGTGCGACCAGAAATCAGCGTATCCGAGGGTCACCAGATTGGCATGCAGGTGGTGGCAGGAATGCGTAATGCACTGGAGAACATTCTCGACATCAACTTTCATATTGATGCCGAAAACGATGAAGATCTGTTCCCGACAACTAAAAAGCTGCCTTCCCGGGCGGAAGTGGGGAAAATCATTGCGGAACACCTGGGCGACATTCCACAACGCAGCCGTTTGCGGCTTCACTATCTCAGGAACAAGGTGCACCTGGAGATTTTTCTGGACGAGCCTGACCCAGAAACAATATTCACTTCAGAAAACGTCCGGCATCACCTGGAAGGCTATCCCTGGTTTGGCAGCGTGAGGATCTGGGTAGCCGGGTCCAATCACACCGACTGACAGCAGGCCAGCCGCCAGCCATTAGCGCCGGCGGTTCTCTTCCATTCTGGAAAGAAATTCCTGCATGATCAGCGTGTAGAGTTCGCCACCGAGAAACAGATCTTCGACACCTGCATCTATGCTTGGATTGTCGTTGACTTCAATCACGGCAACCCGGTTTCCGGACTGTTTGATATCGACGCCGTAGAGGCCATTCCCGATCAGCCGTGTGGCATTGAGCGCTGCCTGCATAACGTTTCTCGGTACCTCATATGTGGGCATGGTCTCGAAACCACCACTCTCACTTTTCGAAGCGCCGTGCTGGTAGATCTGCCAGTGGCCTTTTACCATCATGTATTTGCAGGCGTAGATTGCACGGCCGCCCAATACGCCAATGCGCCAGTCGTAATCGGTATAGAGATACTCCTGAGCCAGTACCAGCGCTGATTGCCGGAAAAGATCTTTCAGCCCCGCCCGCAAGGATGTTTCATCCTCCGCTTTGGTTACACCCCGGGAAAAAGCGCCATCAGGTATCTTGATAACCGCTGGAAAACCCAACTCCTGGACAACCTGCTCTACGGCATCTTTCTGGTCTTTGGAAAGAATCAGGGTTTTTGGTGTTGGCACCTTGTTGTTTTTCAGCAGATCAGCAAGAAAAACCTTATTTGTACACTTGAGGATCGATGCCGGATCGTCAATCACCACCATTCCTTCTGCTGCTGCCTTGCGGGCAAAACGATAGGTATGGTGGTCAATAGCAGTGGTTTCCCGGATGAACAGACCGTCGTATTCGGGCAGGCGCATATAATCCCGACGCGTAATCTGCTCTACGTTGATCCCCAGTTTTCGGCCAGCCTTTTCAAAGCGCTTCAGCGCGACTGCGTCACTGGGCGGCATTTCTTCGTCCGGATTCACCAGAACCGCAAGATCATACCGATAGCGGCGACGGGCTCTTGGCTTACGCCACACCATGCTGCTGAAGCGATCCAGCGCCGATGCGAATGCATCCTGCTCGTTCTCATCAAGGTCCGCGGGCGCGGCCGGCTTCATGGATTCAATTTGCCAGGCTTTCCTGCGCCGGAATACAACCTCCAGAATCGGGCATGGGAAGCGTTCAAACAGCGCCCTTGCTACTGGTTTCAGATCCGGGTGTTCTGTCTGGCCGAAATAGGTGCGAATCCGCACTTCGTGGGTGGCGTGGCGCTCATCACTGGCCGGATCTATAGCCGATCCGGCGGCTTCCAGCCAATTGATTACGCTCGCATCCAACTCTTCCAGTTCAAGGGAAAACAGCCCCTTGCGACTCAGGTCGTTCAGGGTCATAACCGATGGGACCACATGGTGCCCACGCGCTTCAGCCAATAACGAGCAATAATAGCCACGGCTCAGGTATCTGGCGCTCTGGCACAGGTTGATCACACGCACCCGGCTGGTTGACGGTGCCGAGAACTGAAGATATTGATCAAAGCTCAGTACATCTTCGCTAGGATAGTAAGGAGCCCAGTCTTTGGTGCGGTCTACAACGATAAGCAAACGGGACATTAAAGGCGCTCCTCCCCGGAGATAATTGCCAATAGCACTTGCCGCAACAATACGCCGCTGCACAGGCTGGAACAATCAGCTGAGAATGAGTGCTTTTACGCATGGCCGGTGTATTTTACTGTTCTCAACTCTCTACCATAATAGCGATATAGAGGAAGCCTGCCCGCATGCCTCATGCCTTCATCTTCAAGGCCGCTTAATACATGTCCCACCTGCAATTCCGGCAAGCTACCAGCGATGACCTGAACGCCCTTCTGCAACTAGAACATCGCTGTTTTACTGCAGACCGGCTATCGCGCCGCAGCTTCCGGCGATTCCTCGACATGCCCCGTGACAGGCTGGTTGTGGCTGAGTCCGTAAGTGGGTCTGAAACTGAACTTCTGGGCTATTGTCTGGTGCTGATGAGCGCCGCAACAAGGATGGCCCGCATCTACTCCAGAT
>Ga0209345_10000249_pt1 | contig 72239 bp, 59 predicted proteins | sample Cruoilmetagenom7_FD_187294 | JGI IMG/M metagenome (GOLD analysis project Ga0209345, IMG submission 187294) | Oil polluted marine microbial communities from Coal Oil Point, Santa Barbara, California, USA - Sample 7 (SPAdes) (version 2) | ecosystem: Environmental > Aquatic > Marine > Oil seeps ... | reverse complement strand
CCAATCTAGTTAATCACGCAGCGCTTTGGGTGCAGATCGGATTGCCGCCTACAGCGCGCAGCGGCACCAGCGTCGTTTCAACCGGACCGCTGTGCTCATACCAAAAACATCCGTCATCCTGCAGACGCGCTGTGGTCAGGTCTTGATCCGGCGCCGCCAGATTGACGACCGATGCCGGCACGTTCCCGATCGTGCCCGGCTTTGGTGTCGGCTCCATCGGGGCGGTACATCCTGCGGCAACGAGCAGTGCCGCGCCGATTGTAAATGTTGCTATCTTCATCGAAGTCTCTGCCATTTCATGTGATTTATATCGCGGTCAATCTGACAGAGCGCCTTCGAAATACAAGCTGTCGGAGAAATCCTTTTCGATGCGTTGTCGATATGCACAACGTCGCAAATCTGGGGCTACCTCCTCCGCCACGACGGCAACCTAGCAACCCTCGATGGCCGCTAAGTGCTTCCTATCGGCTTAAGTTTGATCTTGCCCATAAGCGCGTAAAGCAGCATTGCAGCCCTGTGTCCAAATCAGGTCTAACCATTTGGTAAATGCCTCCCGAAACGGGGTGGATTGGGCCAGATCCCCATATATGCGGTCTTGCTCCAGCCATGCCTCGGGCCGCTCTTTCGCTGCACGGGCATGAGCCTGCAGGTCATCCCACAGCGGATCATTCGGCGCGATGACGCTGCCGTCCTCTCGCGTCCCTTCACACATGCGGGCCCAGAGTGCCTCAACCAGCGCCAGCCCCGAGACCGAACGCCCTGCAGCAAGCTGATCGCGCAGGATCGGCAGGACAAATCCGGTGTGCCGTGCCGAGCCGTCAAAGGCGACGCGGCGGGTTGTGTCGATGATCCGAGGATTGGAGAAGCGCTGTTCGATGAGGTCAAGATAGGCCAGCGGGGTCATGCCCGGCACCGGCGCAACCGTCTGGGTGATTTCCTCGGCCTGCACCTTGCGGAACAAGGCACGGATTTCCGGGTTTGCCATCGCCTCTGCTATGGTCTCAACGCCCAAAAGCTCCCCGGCATTGGCCAGTACCTGATGGCCTGCGTTGAGGACCCGAATTTTCATCTTCTCATAGGCGTGGACATCGCTCGAAAATGTCGCGCCGACCTTGTCCCACGCAGGGCGACCGGCGCAAAAGTCGTCTTCGATCACCCATTGCCGAAAGGCTTCATGCGTCACCGGGGCCGCGTCGATAATGCCAAAATTATGCGCAAGGGCGATTTCCTGCAGTCCGGTTGCGGGCGCGATACAGTCAACCATCGAGTTGGGAAAGCTGCCGTTTTCGTCGATCCAATCGGCCAATGCCGGATCTGACAGACGCGCGAGCGATATCACCGTTTGGCGCAGGATATCGCCGTTTCCTTGCAGGTTGTCACAGCTTAGCCCGGTGAAAGGCACAAGCCCCTCCGCGCGCCGGAGGCGCAGGGCCGCGACGATGGCACCAAAGGCTGTGCGCGGCGTTTCGGGGTGCGCAACATCGTGCTGGATATCAGGATGGGCTGCATCGAAACCTTTGGTCACGGGGTCGATACAATAGCCGCTTTCGGTGACGGTCAGCCCGACAATACGGATCGCGGGATCGGCCATCGCGCGAATTAGGCTGGCGTTACCCTCTTCTATTGGTAGATAGTCAATCATCGAGCCAATGATTTCAGCCGATGTTTGGGCCGGGTCCAATTCGATCAGGGTGGTCAAGCAGTCCTGCGCCAAAAGCTTTTCGCGCATGGCGGAATCGTAGGGGCGCACACCTGCGCCAAGGATCGCCCAGTCCTGCGCTTCGCCTGCCTGCATCAGCCGATGTAGATACCACGCCTGATGGGCACGGTGGAAATTCCCGACACCGATATGCACGATCCCCGGCGTCAAGGCGGCACGGTCGTATTGCGGACGTGCGATGTCCAGCCCCTTGAGCGCGGCGTTCGAAAGACCTGTCAGCTTATCCATTGTGTTCTCCGCACCGGAAGTCTGCGCGATACGTTGATCGCGCGCCTGCGTGACTGCCCCGCCTGCCATTTGCATCATTCGACCCGCAGACCCTGCGCGTCAAAGCGGTGAAGTTTTTCGGCTTGTGGGGTGAGGTAGATTGTATCGCCGTGTTTCACGGGCAGTTCGCCGTCAACACGCACGGTCATCGGGTCACAGCCTTCGACCCCGTGCACATGCAAGAATGTGTCCGAGCCAAGATGTTCCGCAACGCCCACTCTGCCCTGCCAATCGCCCGTGGTTTCCGACACGGTGATATGCTCGGGCCGGATGCCGATGGTTGGCGCGCCGCGTTTGTCTGCCTCGGCCCCTTTGATCAGGTTCATCTTAGGCGAGCCGATAAAGCCCGCAACGAACTCATTGCAGGGACGGTGGTAGAGCTCCAGCGGGCTGCCGACCTGTTCGATAAAGCCCGCGCGCAGCACGACGATCTTGTCGGCCATGGTCATCGCTTCGACCTGATCGTGGGTCACGTAGATCATGGTGGTGGCAAGCCGCTTGTGCAGCTCACTGATCTCAAGGCGCATCCCGACCCGCAGCGCGGCGTCGAGGTTGGACAGCGGCTCGTCGAACAGAAAGGCCGAAGGCTCGCGCACAATCGCACGGCCAATGGCCACACGCTGACGCTGGCCGCCCGACAGTTGGCCCGGACGGCGGTCAAGGTAGTCGGTGAGGTTCAGCGCTTTGGCGGCGGCCTCAATCCGGCGGTTCTGCTCATCTGCAGGCAGACCGGCCATCTTCATCGGGAAGGCGATGTTTTTGCGCACCGACATATGTGGGTAGAGCGCGTAGGATTGGAACACCATCGCCAGACCGCGTTTGGCGGGCGGTACATTGGTGGCATCGGTCCCGTCGATTTCGATATGCCCGTCGGTGATGTCCTCCAGCCCTGCGATCAAGCGCAGCAGCGTGGATTTACCGCAGCCCGAGGGGCCGACAAAGACAGTGAATTCGCCGTCTTCGATGGTCAGGTCCAAAGGCGGGATGACTTGCACATCGCCGAAGCTCTTGGAAACTTGGTTGAGTTTGATTTGTCCCATGTGACTGTCCCTTACTTACTTGACCGCGCCGAATGTCAGGCCGCTGACAAGCTGCTTCTGGCTGAACCAGCCGAGGATGAGGATTGGTGCGATGGCCATGGTGGAGGCCGCACTGAGTTTTGCGTAAAAAAGGCCTTCGGGGCTGGAATAGCTCGCGATGAAGGCGGTGAGCGGTGCCGCTTTGGCCGCTGTGAGATTGAGCGTCCAGAAGGCTTCGTTCCATGCGAGGATGAAGTTCAGCAACAGCGTTGACGCAATGCCCGGGATCGCCATTGGCGTGAGGACATAGAGCACCTCTTCGCGCAGGCTTGCGCCATCCATCCGGGCCGCCTCAAGGATCTCGCCGGGGATTTCTTTGAAGTAGGTGTAAAGCATCCAGACGATGATCGGCAGGTTGATGAGCATCAGGATGAACACCAAGGCGATCTTGCTGTCGAGCACACCGAACTGGATGCAGAGCAGGTAGATCGGATAGAGCACGCCGACCGCGGGCAGCATCTTGGTCGACAGCATCCAGAGCAGGATGTCCTTGGTCCGCTTGCCGGGCACAAAGGCCATCGACCAAGCGGCAGGCACCGCGATCAGAATGCCGAGGATGGTCGATCCTCCGGCAATGACAATGGAGTTCCACAAGAAGCGACCGTAGTTCGAGCGCTCCAGAACCGCCTCATAGTTGGCCAGCGTCCAATCGAAACCGAGGAAGATCGGCGGATCAGCGATGGCCTGCGCTTCGGTTTTGAAGCTGGTGAGGATGGTCCAGAGGATCGGGAAGAAGATCAGGAAACCGATGCCCCAAGCGAGGGCTGTGTTGACGATCTTGCGTTGCTGGGTGACTGCGCGGGCCATGATGTCCTCCTCAGGCGTCCAGGTTCTTGCCGACGATACGCATCAGGAAGATGGCAACGATATTGGCGAGAATGATTGCATAGACACCGCCTGCCGAACCGAGGCCGATGTTTTGGCTTTCCAGCACGCGCTGGAAGATGAGATAGGTCAGTGTTTTGGTCCCAAAGGCGCCGCCGGTGGTCACGAAAATCTCCGCAAAGATCGACAAAAGGAAGATCGTCTGGATCAGGATCACCACGGTAATGGCGCGGCCCAGATGCGGCAGGGTGATATAGGCAAAACGCTTGGTCGCGGGGGCGCCGTCCATCTCGGCCGCGTCAAGCTGCTCGCGGTCGAGCGACTGGATCGCGGTGAGCAGGATCAGCGTTGCAAAGGGCAGCCACTGCCATGACACGATAATGATGATCGAGGTCAGCGAGGCTTGGCTCATCCATTGCACCGGGGTCGCTCCGAAGAATTCCCAGAGGTAGGCAAAGAGCCCATAGTTCGGGTCCATGAACATGTTCTTCCACACCAGCGCTGACACGGTCGGCATGACGAAGAAGGGCGCGATGACGAGGATGCGGACAAAGCCCTGCCCCCACATCGGCTGGTTTAGAAGGATGGCGAGCAAGATGCCTAGACACACGGTGATCGCCAGCACGCCGCCAACAATAATCAGTGTGGTCATCACCGAGGGCCAAAAGGCGCTCGAGGTGACGAAGCGTACGTAGTTGTCGAACCCCACCCAACCCAGATCGCCACCGCGCATTGGGAGGTATTTCTTAAAAGAGAAATAGAGCGTCATCGTCAGCGGGATGAGCATCCATCCAAGGAGCAGGACCACCGCCGGTGCCATCATAAGGCGCGCCGCTGATCGGGAATGCTGGGTTGCCATGGGGCACATCTCCTCTGCTGGCGGCAATTGCCGCGTCAGGTGAAGGGTAACATATTTTGTGATGAGGTGGGTAAAGGGCGGCGGGTGTCGCCGCCCTTAGGATCGAAGCTTAACGGTAGCCCGCTGCTTCCATCGCGTCGTTGGTCAGGTCTTGAGCCTTCTCGAGCGCCTCTTCGACGGTCTGCTGACCGGCATAGGCGGCGGAGAATTCCTGGCTCACGTCTGTCGCAATGCCCGCAAACTCAGGGATCGCGGCGAACTGGACACCAACGTAAGGCGTCGGGTCAACTGTCGAGTTCTGTGGATCAGCCGAGAGGATCGAGTCCAATGTCATCTGTGCGAAAGGCACTTTCTGATACTCAGGGTTCTCATAGAGCGAGGTGCGTGCGCCCGGAGGGACGTTGGCCCAACCTTCGTTACCGGCGACCAGCTCGATGTAGTCTTTCGAGGTGGCCCATTCGATGAACTCTTTCGCGGCAGCCTCTTTCTGCGTACCGGCGGGGATTGCCAGCGCCCATGCCCAGAGCCAGTTGGAGCGTTTGCCAAGACCTGTGTCAGGTGCCAGCGCAAAGCCAACCTTGTCTGCCACAGTGGAGTCGTCAGGGTTGGTCACAAAGGACGCCGCAACGGTGGCGTCGATCCACATGCCGCATTTGCCCTGCTGGAACATCGAGAGGTTCTCGTTAAAGCCGTTGGAGGCATAGCCCGACGGGCCGCTCTCATCCATCATGTCTTTGTAGAAGTTGAGCGTGTTGGCCCATGCTTCTGTGTCAAACTGGGCGTTCCAGTCTTCGTCGAACCAGCGCGCGCCAAAGGAGTTGGACATCGCTGTGATGAACGCGCCGCCCTCGCCCCAACCGGCTTTGCCGCGCAGGCAGATGCCATTGATGTCGTTTTCACGGTCGGTCATGGCGGCAGCGGCTTCGCGGATGAATTCCCAAGTCGGATCCTTGGGCATTTCCATACCGGCTTTTTCCATCAGATCCGTGCGGTACATGATCATGGAGCTTTCGCCGTAGAAGGGTGCCGCGTAGAGCGTGCCTTCGTGGCTCAGACCACCGGCCATTGCGGGCAGGATGTCGTCCACGTCGTATTCTTCGCTCAGGTCGTCGAGCGGCACCAGCCAGCCGTTCGCACCCCAGATCGGCGTCTCATACATGCCGATGGTCATGATATCGAAAGAACCGCCCTTGGTCGAGATGTCGGTGGTGACGCGCTGGCGCAGCACGTTCTCTTCCAAAGTGACCCACTCGACTTCGTGACCGGTCTTTTCGGTGAAGTCTTCGGTGTAGCCTTGCATGCGGATCATGTCGCCGTTGTTCACAGTGGCGATCGTGATGGTTTCCGCGACAGCGCCGCCCGCCATAGAAAGTGACAGTGCCGTGGCCGCGTATAATGAATTTTTGCAGAACATCGATAGTTCCTCCCTCTAAAGATGATGCGACGACCCTAGCTGCGCCGACAACGCGCCGTCAACTTAAAATTTACGCGCGTCAATTATTTTTTCAGCAGTTCGTAAACACAAGGGTTTAGGCCGAGGCGCGCATGACAAGCTTGCCTTCGAAAAGCGTCTCTTCACGTTCGTCCAGCCGGGTTTCCGTGTCCAAGATATGAAACAGAGTGCTCGCCGCTTGATTCGCGATGGCCGCATAGTCCTGCGCGATTGTGGTCAACGGCGGGCATGTGTAACGCGAGAATGGGTGATCATCCTGCCCCGCAATGCGCATGGTGCAAGTCGCCTTATGCCCCACGCGCACCCCAAGACCATAAGCCGCCGACAGCATACCAATTGCAAGACGGTCGTTTGAGCACAGCACCGTGTTCGTCTCAAACGCCCCTTCCGACATGAGCTTCCCGCCTTCAATCAATCCGATCTCTTCAAAATCCCATCCTTCGCCCGGCACCTGATGGATATGCGGCGCATGTCCATGACGCTCCATCGCCTCCAGATAGGCCTGCCGACGTTTGTTTGCGTTAGGGTTGCTGGGTGTCTTCATCTCGAAAAAGCAGGGTGGCTCGCCGCTGCGACACAGATATTCGACCATCAGATCAACGCCTTGGAAATTGTCTGTACCAACAAAGGCTTCGCAAGCGTCTTCGATATTCGCATCAAAGGTTACCACAGGTACATCCTCGCTAAACCGCAGAATCGCATCCCGATCCGAGGCTTTGCCAAAGGGCGCGAGCAACACGCCAGCGGGTTTAAGCGCGCGCAGAGAGTCGAGGTTGGCGCGTTCCTGTGCTGGGTTCCCATGCGAGCTGAGCAGGATCGGACTATAGCCTGCCGCGATACAGGCCAGTTCAACTTCGCGCCCGATCTCTGAGAAGAAGGGGTCAGCAAGGTTTGGCACCACGACGCCGATATTGCGCGTCTTACGCCGGTTTTGGTTCACCGCATACACGTTGGGCTGGTAGTCATATTTCGTAAGCGCGGCTTCGATCCGCTGCCGGGTCGAGCGGCGCACACTGTCAGGATCGTTAAAGTATTTCGAGAGGGTCGGACGGGAGATCCCGCTTACGGCGGCAAACTCCTCCATGTTCCGCAGCTTTTGTTGACTCATGCTTTCCCCCAGATCGAAAACGCAACGCGCGTAAAGATAAAGTCAACATAGGGGAAGGTATCGCATTAACACAAGCGTGACGTTGGGCTGCTTTCTTAAACCCTTCTCGAAAACCTAGGTCGCCGTGGTTGAAAGCTTGCGCAGCAAGCCTTGGGTAGAGGCGTCTTTGCCGTCACTTTTTGCCCCCTGCACCATTGGCAAAAGCCTGTTCGACAACTCCTTACCAAGCTCCACGCCCCACTGATCGAACGAATTGATCCCCCAGATCACCCCTTCGACAAAGACGCGGTGCTCATAAAGGGCGATGATCTGGCCCAGCACAAAAGGGGTCAGCTTTGGATAGGCAAGGGTTATCGACGGACGGTTGCCCGGGAATGTCCGATGCGCGGCTTGCCGCCTTTGCTCTGCGCCCTCAAACCCCTGCGCGGCTGCGATCTGCAATGCGGCGTCGAAGGACCGGCCAAGCATTAACGCTTCAGACTGTGCCAGACAGTTGGCTTTCAACAGATCGTGGTGGTGCGACAGTTCCCGCTCATGCCCCTCGGCTGCGATAAGGAATTCGGCGGGCACCACGTCCGTCCCCTGATGCAAAAGCTGGTAGAAGGCATGCTGCCCATTGGTCCCCGGCTCCCCCCAGACGACCGGTCCTGTCTCTCGAAGCACCGGGCTGCCGTCTTGCTGGATCGCCTTGCCGTTGCTCTCCATATCCAACTGTTGCAGGTAGGCGGGCAAACGCGCGAGCCGCTGGTCATAGGGCAGCACCGCGCGGGTGGCATAGCCGCAAATGTTGCGGTGCCAGATCCCGACAAGCGCCAGCAGAACGGGAAGGTTTTGCTGCAACGGTGCTGTTTGAAAATGCCCATCCATCGCAGCCGCCCCGGAGAGGAAGGCGTCGAAATGCTCTGGCCCCACGGCCAGCATAATCGGCAGGCCAACCGGACCCCAAAGCGAATAGCGCCCGCCAACCCAATCGGCGAACCCAAAGACACGGTCCTCTGAAATGCCCAAGGCGGCAGTCTTGTCTTGCGCGGTAGAAACAGCGGCGAGATGGGCGCTGATGTCCGCCCCGATTGCAGCGCGCAGCCAGTCAAAGACGGTTGCCGCATTTGTCATCGTCTCAATCGTGGTGAAGGTTTTGGAGGCAACGATCACCAAGGTTGTTTTTGGATCCAGCCGCTTGAGCAAGTCCCCCGCATCCGCCCCATCGACGTTGGACAGAAAGTGGCAATGCGGCCCATCGTGGTAGGGCGCAAGCGCAAGGGTGGCCATTGCGGGGCCGAGGTCCGACCCGCCGATGCCAATGTTAATCACATCTGTAAAGACCGCCCCCGTTGCGGATGTGATCGCGCCGCTGCGCACCGCTTGGGCAAAACCCCGCATCCGCGCATGCGTTGCGGCAATCTCGGGCCGCACGTCAACATCATCGACGGTAAGCCGTGTATCCTCCTGCGCGCGCAACGCGGTATGGAGCACTGCGCGGTTTTCGGTGGTGTTGATCTTGTCACCGGCAAACATCGCAGTACGCTTATCTTCAAGACCTGCGTCTTTTGCCAGCGCTACCAACATGTTCAGGGCATCCGTGTCGATATTGGTTTTGGAAGCGTCCAACAGCAGCCCGTCAGCTTCGGCTGAGAAGTTCGCGAAGCGGTTTTCGTCCTGAAACAGATCGGTGATCCGCCGCGCCTGCGCATTGGCGTGGTTCTGCTCCAGTTTGGCCCAAAGCATGGTCATGCCCCCTTGCCCGATTTCGCCGCAGCGCGGGCCAGCCCTTCGATCCCGGCCCATTCTTGCGCGTCAATCATATCCTTCGGCGCGACCCAGCTGCCCCCGGCGCAGAGCACGTTGGGCAGGCTTAAGTAGCTTTCGACATTCTCCGGGCTGACGCCCCCTGTCGGGCAAAAGGTGATCTGTGGCAGCGGTGCGCCGATTGCTTTAAGCGCTGGTGCTCCGCCCGAGGCTTCGGCGGGGAAGAACTTCAGCATGTCATAGCCGCGCTCCAAAAGCCGCATCGCCTCGCTTGCCGTGGCAGCACCAGGCAGCAGCGGCAGGCCTTCTTCTTCACAAGCAGCGATGAGCGCGTCGGTGGCACCGGGCGAGACACCAAAGGTCGCCCCTGCCCGTTTCGCCGCGCGCACATCTTCAGGAGTTACAAGCGTCCCAGCCCCCACATGACCGCCCGGCACTTTGGCCATCTCGGAAATTGCGTCCAGCGCGGCGGGGGTGCGTAGGGTGACTTCCAGCGCGGGCAGCCCTCCGGCGACCAGTGCTTCGGCCAGAGCGCGCGCGCGGTTGGCGTCTTCGATGACAAGAACCGGAACGATGGGCGCGAGCGCGCAAATCTCGCGGGTGCGTTTGCTGGCGTCTTGGGCGGTGAGTGTCATGATTTAACCTCCGAAAATGGTCGCGCCGGTGGTGGCGGCACCGACAGTGTTGCGGAACATGGCGAAAAGCTCACGGCCCGTGCCAGCGTGGGCAGCGCTCAGGTCTGCGGTGGCGTTGGGGCGGCTGTCGAGATCATCGGCCAGCACGTCCAATGTCCCCGCGACGGCATCAACACGCAGCATATCGCCGTCCTGCACGCGGGCGATGGGGCCGTCGTCAACCGCCTCGGGGCAGACATGGATCGCCGCAGGCACCTTGCCTGATGCGCCCGACATGCGCCCATCTGTGACCAGCGCCACTTTCTGGCCGCGGCCCTGAAGGATCGACAGGAGCGGTGTGAGGCTGTGCAGTTCTGGCATGCCGTTGGCCTTTGGCCCTTGGAAGCGCACCACGACAATCACGTCGCCGGTCAGTTCGCCCGCTTTGAAGGCTGCCTTCACTTCGTTCTGATCATGGAAAACCCGCGCCGGGGCTTCGACGATGTGATGTTCAGGCGCGACGGCAGAAACCTTCATACAGGCGGTGCCAAGTGATCCGGCCATGCGCCGCAGACCGCCTGTCGGCTGGAAGGGGTCGCTTGCGGGGCGGACGATCTTCTCGTTCAGGCTTTCGCCCGCGCCCGGCTCCCAGACCAAGCCATCGGCTTTCAGCTTCGGCTCGGCGGTGTAGTGCTCCAGCCCCTGCCCAGCGACAGTATGCGTGTCGGGGTGCAAGTGGCCGGACTTGAGCAATTCGCCGATCATATAGCCCAAGCCGCCTGCCGCGTGGAAGTGGTTCACATCGGCAAGCCCGTTCGGATAGACCCGCGCCAGCAAGGGCGTGATGTCGGAGATGTCCGAGAAATCCTCCCAATCCAGAATGATCCCCCCGGCCCGGGCCATGGCGATAAGGTGGATCAGCAGGTTAGTCGAGCCGCCCGTCGCGTTCAGCCCGACGATGCCGTTCACAAAAGCCTTTTCATCCAGCACCGAGGCAACGGGCGTGTAGTCATTGCCCAGAGCGCTCAATGCCAGTGCCCGCTTCGCCCCCTCCTGCGTTAACGCATCACGCAGCATTCCGTTCGGCGGTACGAAACTCGCCCCCGGCAGGTGCAGCCCCATGAACTCCATCAGCATCTGGTTGGTGTTTGCCGTGCCATAGAAGGTGCAAGTGCCCGGCCCGTGATAAGCGGCCATCTCGGCAGCCATAAGCGCCTCGCGCCCAACCTCTCCGGCGGCGAATTGCTGGCGGACCTTCGCCTTCTCGTCATTCGACAGCCCGCTTTCCATCGGTCCGGCAGGCAGGAAGACGGCAGGCAGATGCCCAAACGCCTGCGCCGCGATCACCAGCCCCGGCACGATCTTGTCACAGACGCCGAGGTAGACGGCAGCGTCAAAGGTGTTGTGGCTGAGCGCCACCGAGGCCGCCAAGGCGATCACATCGCGGGAGAAAAGCGACAATTCCATTCCCGCTTCGCCCTGCGTCACGCCATCGCACATGGCCGGGACACCGCCCGCGACCTGCGCGGTGCCGCCTGCGGAACGCACCGCGTCGCGGATCAGATCAGGATAGCGCTCGAACGGTTGGTGGGCCGAGAGCATGTCGTTGTAGGTCGTGACGATGCCGAGGTTGCCAGCGCTGGTGGTCGCCAGCCTGTCCTTATCCTCGCCCGACGCCGCATAGGCATGGGCCTGTCCGCTACAGGACAGATGCGCCCGGGCCGGACCTTTGGCGCGGGCGGCTTCCATCCGGTCGAGATAGGGGCGCCGTGTTGCCTCACTGCGGGCGATGATACGGTCGGTGACGCGGTCAATCGTGGAATGCAGGGTCATTTGTCGTCCTTTCGTGTGATCTCGCGCCAGCGGCGCCCGTCGCGGTGCATCAGCATCAGCGCTTCTTCGGGGCCGGAACTGGCAGGGTCATAGGGGTACGGAGGTTGCCGGGTCTCTTCCCAGCCGTAGATAATCGGGTCGGCCCAGGCCCATGCGGCCTCGACCTCATCCCCGCGCATAAACAGGGTTTGGTCGCCACGGATCACATCCATGATGAGCCGCTCATAGGCGTCTTGCGGGGTGGCCTCTTCGCCTAAGGCATCGGCAAACGTCATGTCGAGCGAGACTTCGGCCAGCCGCATGCCACCGGGGCCGGGGTCTTTGATCGTATTGCGCAGGGTGATGCCTTCGTCGGGTTGCAAACGGATGATGAGCGCGTTGCCCTTATGCCCTTCCATTGCGGGAAAGATCATATGTGGCGGATCGCGGAAGATCACCGCAATCTCAGAGCTACGCCCGCGCAGCTTTTTGCCCGTGCGCAGGTAGAAAGGCGTGCCCGCCCAGCGCCAGTTCGCGATTTTCACCTTCATGGCGATGAAGCTCTCGGTCCGGCTGTCGGGATCGCCTGCGTGATCGCGGTAGCTGCCCTCGCCACCCGCCGCCCGATACTGGCCCCGGGCGATGTCTTTCTGTGCGACAGGCTCAAGCGCCTCGATCACCTTGACCTTCTCATCGCGCACGGCGTTGGGGTCAAAACGCGAGGGCGGCTCCATCGCCGTGAGGCACAGAAGCTGCATCAGGTGGTTCTGCACCATGTCCCGCATGGCGCCCGAGCGATCATAATACTCCCCCCGCCCCTCAACACCGAGGCTTTCGGCCACGGTGATCTGCACGTGATCGATATGGGTGGAATTCCACAGCGGCTCCCACAGCGCATTGGCAAAGCGCAGGGCCATGAGGTTCTGCACCGTCTCTTTGCCAAGGTAGTGGTCGATGCGGTAAATCTGGCTTTCGTCGAAATTGGCCCGCAGATCGGCATTGAGCGCCTGCGCGGTCTCCAGATCATGGCCAAAGGGCTTTTCAACCACGATGCGGCTTTCAGGCGTGGCGATGCCATGTGCATGTAGGTTCGCGCTGATCGTCCCGAACAATGACGGTGAGACGGATAGGTAAAAGGCACGGACCATCCCGTCGCGCAGGGTGGACTTCAGATCATCCCACCCCCCTGCGCCAGCAGCATCGACACAGACATAATTCAGCATGCCAAGAAACTGATCCAGGAGCTTGCCCTGTCCTGCAACACTGGGCGCGAATTCCTGCAGGCTTGTGCGGATCATGTTCCGAAATTCATCCGCAGCAAACTCGGACCGGGCCGCGCCGACGATGCGCGCGCTTTCCGGCAACTGCCCCACGGTGAAGCGGTGAAACAAGCCGGGCAGGATCTTGCGCCGGGCGAGATCGCCGGTCGCGCCAAAGATAACGAGGTCGAACGGATCGACCGGGATAACACGCGAGACCATTTCAGTACTCCGGACTTAGCGAGAAATTAATAGCGGCAGCCATGCACAGGTTAGCGCTAACAACGCTAGGCCAAAAAAGAGATTTCATCATAGGGTTCATATCACAACTCCTCGGCCCAAGGTGGGTTCGCACCAGCCCGCGAAACGGTAACGGCTGCAACGCGAGCACCATGCGCCAAGGCCTCGGTAAGCGTTTCAGCCGACAGTTGCGCCACGCCTACCGGATGCAGATGTCCCAGTTCGGACAATTTCGCCATGACCCCAGCGTTAAAGGTGTCCCCCGCGCCGACCGTATCGACAATCTTGGCGCGGACGGCAGATGCATGTACCTGTGTACCATTGGCAAGATAGCCCGTCGCCCCTTCCCCGCCACGGGTAAGGATAACAACTGACGGGCCCAACTCTTGCAGCCGCGCCACTTTGTCACGCAGGGACGTTGCATCCGGCATCAGCCAATTCAGATCTTCGTCAGACACTTTGACGATATCCGTCTGGGCCAGCATCTGGTTAAGTCGCCGACGGTAGCTTTCGATATCCCGAATAAAGCTGGGGCGAATGTTTGGGTCCAGCATCACCGCGCGACCTTCGCCTGCGCGTTTCAGAAGCTCTGCATAGGCGGCGGCCCCCGGCTCGCAGGCAAGGCTGATCCCGCCGAAATAGAGCGCTGTCACCTCTTGGGCCAGCGGCGGCATATCTTCGACGCTCAGCATTCTGCCTGCCGAATTCTCATCGTAGAAACTATAGGTCGCATGACCGTCGATCAATTGGACGAATGCGAGTGTCGTGGGCCGATCTGACAGAATGATATGGGACACATCGACATGGCTGTGTTCCAGACCATCGATAAGCTGTTTCCCGAACATATCTGACGACAGGCCCGATAACATACCCACTTCCGCTCCCAAACGCCCCAGCGCTACAGCGGTGTTGAAAATGGCGCCGCCCGCATGTGGCACAAATCCTTGACGTCCGTCAGTGGTCGCCGTTGGGATCATATCGATCAGGGCTTCTCCGCAGCAAAGGATCATAGATCAGCCTTTCAAAAACGCGTTGCGGTCTACAAGGAAACGGTCCGAGAGCGGCAGGCTTGCAGCCCCCAGCGATCTGGCATCGCGTCCTACAGTGCCCTCTCGAACGTCCGGTGAGTTGATACCTGCCAATGGACGCGCGGCCAGTATGTGGCGGGTGCGCCGAACCAACTCCGCCCGTACATCGTCCGGGAGGGTGCCATCAATGAAAGCGCTTTCGAAGTCTATCAGGCAGGCCGCTGAAAGGATCGACTGCGCAAGCCCTTCGGCGGCGCCATCGATCCAACTATCCCGTATCTCCTGCGGGAAGTTCCATGCGCCCGGCTCACTCCAACTGTCCTGCCGCTGAAATTCAGCACTTTTGAGCATGTCTTCTAGCGTCGCCAGAGACGCCACCTGAACCAACTGCAAAGGCGGCCCGCTTGCCGCTATCAATGGCATTGAACCGACGGCCCCCGCGTTGCCGCTTTTGCCGGTGTAAAGCTTGCTGTCGAGCACGAGGCCACCGCCAGCGAAATATCCGATATAGAAATACAAAAAGTCCGCTGGTCTATCCTGATCCCCGAACACCAACTCTGCGCCACAGGCCGCCGACGCGTCATTGCACAGATAGACAGGCATGTCGTTCTCGGCCCGTAGCGCTTGTGCAATATCATAGTCACGCCAACCTTCCAGTCCCTCCCCCGTGGCCACATCCCACTCCCACATGCGAAACGGCAGTGCGACGCCAAGCCCGCCCAGGCGATCACGCTCGGCTCCTGACAGCGCGCCCAGCACTTTGGGCAGCGCGTTCCGCGTGAAGGACAGAACCAGATCTGGAGTAGGATGCGCGTAGGTCTTTCTTTGGCGACCTACGACTTGACCGGCAAAATCTATCAGCACCAATTCAACACTTCGGCGGCCGATCTTCAGCCCCAGAAAGAACGCGCCGCTGGCGTTCAGGCTCATGGGAACGGAGGGTTGTCCAATCTTACCACGCACCCGATCGTCTTTTTTAAGAAGCCCATCTGCCTCAAGCTGTCGCATGATTACCGACACCGTCTGCGCGGAGAGCCCCGTCAACCGTGCAATCTCGGCCTTTGACATGGCACCACCCTGGCGCACGAGTGACAGGACGAGCTTTTCGTTATGTGCCCGCATGCCGCTTTGGTTCGAGCCACGCGCCAAGGATCGCTCTATGAGCTTCTGAATTGGCTCGCTAGACACAGGTCTTTCCATAACGCACGGCTCCTCCCTGTGCGGTAATAGCCAGGACAGCGCAGCCGCGTCAATAATTAAATCAATCTGATTTAGTAACTAGCCTCCCATAGCCCATTTGGGATACGAAATCAGTTGCCGCGACTCGGCCCTTTCGCTGCGTTAGCGGAATCCACCGGCATTTGCCTCTCACTTAGCGCATTCCACCAAAAACACGCAAAATAGGGTTCTGCATCGCAAAGTTACGGCCTTGCTACTTGGGTAGGATGTTTTAAAGAAAAGTGGGAGGCGGGAAACTTTGGAACCATTGAATTCAATCCGAGTCATCGAACTTGGTCAGCTGATTGCCGGGCCGTACTGCGGCCAATTGCTCGCTGATTTTGGCGCTGAAGTGATTAAGGTCGAAGCCCCCGAGGTCGGCGACGCAATGCGTCAGTGGGGGCGCTCTGGCGAGGATGAGAAGCCGGTCTGGTGGTCGGTCATCGCCCGCGGCAAACGCTCAATCACGCTGAACCTGCGCACGCCCGAAGGGCAAGAGGTGCTGCGTGATCTGGTGAAACAAGCCGACGTGCTGATCGAGAACTTCCGCCCCGGCACGATGGAACGCTGGGGGCTTGGCTATGACGTCCTCTCCGAGATCAATCCGCGTCTGATCATGGCGCGCATTTCGGGTTACGGACAGGATGGCCCCTATGCATCCCGCGCCGGTTTTGCCTCGGTCTGCGAGGCGATGGGCGGATTGCGCTATATCAGCGGCTACCCCGACCGCCCGCCAATCCGCGTGGGCCTGTCGCTGGGCGATACAATGGCTGGGGTCAATGCCGCGATGGGTGTGCTGCTGGCCTTGCAGCGCCGTCATGTCACCGGGCGTGGTCAGGTCGTGGACAGTTCGATCTTTGAAAGCGTGCTCAGCCTGACGGAATCGCTGGTCGCTGAATATGACGCTGCCGGGCATATCCGCGAGCGGCACGGCTCGTCCCTGCCGGGGATCGCGCCGTCCAACGCCTATCCCACAGGAGATGGCCGCGAGGTGATCATCGGGGCCAATCAAGATAGCGTTTTCCAACGTCTGTGCACAGCAATGGGCGCGCCGGAACTGGCGCAGGATCCAAGCTACAGCTCTCACAGAGCGCGGGGCGAGAATGCCGAGGCGCTCGACGCCCGCATCGCGGATTGGACCCGCCAGCACGGGGCCGACGATATCGTGGCACAACTCGCTGAGGCCGGTGTGCCAGTTGGCCTTGCCTATACCGCCCGCGAGATGATGGACGACCCGCATTTTGCAGCGCGCGAAAGCATCGTGCAGGTCGCAGACGCGGACAGTGGCAACACGCTTGCTATGCAGAACGTCTTTCCGAAACTGTCGGAAAGTCCGGGCCGTGTCCGATCTTTAGGGCCGGAACTGGGGGCGGATTCGCACGCGGTGCTGAAAGACATTCTTGGCTATTCGCCGAGCAAAATTGAGGAACTTGAAAGCGACGGGATCGTCTGAAGCTTTCACGATAAAGGGGCAAAGACCCAAAGGGAGGAATAATGGGAAAAGTAGTAGTTGAAGGTGGTGCCGGCAGATGATCGAACCCATCATTGTCGTGATCATGCTCCTTGGCCTTATTGGCATTGGCGCACCGATCTTTCTGGCGCTCGGCGCCAGCGGGTTGCTGGGCCTCTATATGGCCCGTGGCTCCATCGCCTTTTTCTTTGCGCCCTCGTCCTTTTTCGGCCAGCTCAATTCCTTTGAGCTGATCGCCCTGCCCCTGTTTATCCTGATGGGCAATCTTTTGGGCGCGACACCGGTGGGTAAGCGGCTGTTTCATGCCGCCTCCCTGTGGCTGCAATGGCTGCGCGGCGGTCTTGCCATCGCGACGGTCGGTGCGTCGGCGATCTTTGGCGCGGTGTCGGGCGTTTCGGTCGCGGGTGTGGCGGCTGTGGGTTCCATTGCGGTGCCGCAGATGTTGGACCGTGGCTATTCCCGCAGCTTGGCGGCGGGGGCTGTGGCCTCCTCTGGCGCGCTCGCGATGTTGATCCCACCTTCGGTGCCGTTCATCATCTACGGTGCTGTGTCGGGCGTGAGCGTCGGTGCGCTGTTCATCGGGGGCATCGTGCCAGGGATCGCGCTGGCTGTGGGGCTGTCGCTCTACATTTGGGTTCGCGTTCTGCTAAACCCATCCGAAGCGCCGCGTGACACCGGCCCGAAGCCGCTCTGGAGCGAACGTTTCGCCTCGCTTGGCGGCATCTGGCATTCGCTGCTGCTGGTCTTTGTGGTGCTCGGCGCGATCTATTCGGGCATCGCCACCCCGTCTGAGGCCGCGGCCTTTGGCGCTTTGGGGGCCTTTGTCATCGGCGCGGTAATCTTCCGGGTTCTGGACTTCAAAAAGACCATGAACATCCTCGCGTCTTCGGTCAAAGTGTCTGGGACGATCCTGCTGATCATCGGCTGCGCCAAGATTTTTGGGGACTACCTGAACCTTGTCCGCGTGCCAGAAACGGTGAGCGAGATGCTTACCGCGACCGATCTGCCGCCTTGGGCGATTATGATGATCATCATGCTGGTGCTGGTGCTGCTGGGCATGCTTGTCGACGCTGTGTCGCTGATCGTGGTGACAACGCCCATCCTGCTGCCGCTGATCCAGACGCTGGGCTATGACCCACTGTGGTTCGGCATCATTCTGGTGATGAACCTCGAAATCGCGGTCATCACGCCGCCCGTGGGGCTGAACCTATACGCGCTTCACGGCGTCTGCCCGGATCTCAAGATCGAAGAGATCATGCGTTCGATCCTGCCCTTTGTTCTGGTGCAATTCGCGATGCTGATGATCTTCGTTCTGTTTCCGTCGCTGAGCCTTTGGCTTCCGACACTGGGCTAACACGCACCCCGCAGAGTGACCTGCCCCTCGGGGCGGGCAGGTCACCAACACATAACGCCCCTCGAAACCAACAACCAACAGTGGAGAAAACCTCATGAAACTGACCCGCAGAAACTTCAGCCTGACTGTCGCCGCTGGCGCGATGGCCCTGATGGCCGGCGCGGCCTATGCCGAGACAACGCTCACCGGCGTCTACTACATCCCGCAAAGCTACCGCGCCCTGTCCCATGGTCCGAATGGCTTTATTGAAAAGCTGAATGAGAACGAGAACATCTCGGTCGAATATTACGACAGTGGTCGACTGGTGAAAGCGGACGAGCAGCTCCCCGCCCTGCGCTCTGGCTCGATCGACTTTATGTTCCACACCACCAGCTATATCAACCGCTCGGTGCCGATCCTGAGCCTTGTGGGCCTGCCGGGCGTCGCGGGTGAGCTTTACGCCAACCCCGGACGGATCGCCAAAGGCAGCCCACTGTTTGATCTGGTGAACGAAGAACTGGCTAAGGACGGTCTTTATATGGTGTCCATGATGGGCAACATTCTGGAGCCGGAATACCTGTGGTCCACCAAAGACGCGCCGATCCGCTCGATCGAAGAGTTGAAGGGCAAGAAGATCAGCGTCGTCAGCTATGAAGCGACCAAGATGCTCGAAGGTTATGGCGCCGCGGCTGTGCGCATCCCGTCGTCGGAACTCTACCTCGCCCTGCAACGTGGCACGGTGGACGCGGCTGTGGTAAACCCCTCCACGGTGATTGGCCGCTCTTTGCAGCCGCTTTTGGACATCGCCTATAAACTGCCTGTAAACGGCTACGGCATCGCTCTCTTTGTCGATCTGAAGCGCTGGAACGCGATGGACGAAGAAACCCGCGCCGCCATTGAGAGCGCCGCCGATTGGCTGGATGAGACCGGGGCGGCCTATGCCAATGAGAAAATCTACTCGGAAGAATACTGGCCCACGATCATCGAAGCGGGCACAGAAATCGTAGAGCCAACCGACGAAGAGATCGCAGAGATGGAAGCCTCTGCCGAAGAGATCATCAACGAATGGAAAAGCAAGTTTGACGGAGATCTCGCTGACCGCGCGATCCGTCTTGCGACCGGAAAAGAGGACTAAACAATGGGCGCTGCAACAAACTGGGTAGCAAGAGTAATGCTCGTTTCCGGCCAACTGGTACTGGCATTCATGGTTGTTACGATCTTCTACGATGCTCTTATGCGCTATCTTTTTGCAGCGCCGACGTCTTGGTCGCTTGAGGTGAACACCTTTTTGATCATCTACGTCGCGACCATGACGGCCGCGGCGGTGCAACAGACCGACAGCCACATCCGGATCACCTTTTTCACCGATCTGGCTGGGCCGACTTTCCGCCGCGCTGTGCGAGTCATCATCGGGGTGGTGGGCGTTGCCTTCTGCGCCGTGATGACATGGCGCGGGTTTCTGATGGCCTATCAAGCGTTTGAATATGGTGAGCGCGTCTCGTCCAGCTTTGGCACGCCGATGGTCCTGCCCTATGCGCTCTTGCCGCTTGGCTTTGGCATGTTGGCGATCCGTTTCGCAATGGATGCGATCCTTGCGCTGTTCTACCCCGAAGCCTTGCCGACAGAGCCGGGTGAAAATCTGGAAGAGATATGACCCAGCCTATCATCTGCGAAGTCGCCCCCCGTGATGGATTTCAGTCCATCACGGGGCCGCTGCCCACCGCCGACAAAATCAACATCATCCGAGACCTCGCCGCGGCAGGATGCCCGCGCATGGAAATCGGCTCTTTCGTCAGCCCCAAAGCGATCCCGCAGATGGCCGACATGCAAGAGATCACCGACGCCGTCCGCGATCTGCCGATCCGGATGAGCGCGCTGGTGCCCAACGTGCGCGGCACCGTTGATGCCCTGCGCGCAGGTGTCAAAGAACTGGTCTATGTGTTCTCGGTCTCTGAGGCGCATAACATGAACAACGTCCGCCAATCGGTCGAGGAATCGATTGCCGGGCTCGAAGCGGTGGCCGCCGCGCTGGACGAAAATATCGTCTTGCGCGTTGATCTGGCCACCGCCTTTGACTGCCCCTTTGACGGCACTGTGCCGCTGGATGCCCTTCTGCAAGCCGTTCGCCGGGTGACAGAAATCGCGCCCTCGGCAGAAATCGCGCTGTGCGACACCACGGGCCGGGCCAACCCCTTTGCCGTCGCGGCCCGTTTTGACGCTGTGATGCGCCTGGGCGAGACGCAGGCCAACACATGGGCCTTCCACGGTCACGACACCTTTGGGCAGGGCGTTGCGAATGCGATGGCTGCTTGGGGTTCAGGGGTGCAGGTCTTTGACACAGCAGCAGCGGGTCTGGGCGGCTGCCCCTTCGCGCCGGGGGCCACCGGGAACACCGCGACTGAAGACCTTGTCTTTGCCTTCAACGAAGGCGGCTTGGAGACGGGCATTGATTTGAACGCCCTGCTCAATGTCGCTGACCGGATTGCGGACCTGCCCGGCGGCGTCACCGGCAGCCACCTGCGCCATGTCCCCCGCGCCGCGGCGGTGCGCTGAGCCACACCCCCCATCAAGGAGCATGATACGATGACCGATCTGACCGACAACTACGCAGGTGTCTTCGACGGCAAGCTTGGCTTTGGCCGCTCCCCTGCCCTGCTCTCCATTGATTTCATGCGGGCCTATACCGAAGAGGGCGCGGATTTCTACTCTCCCGGCGTGGTGGATGCGGTTGCCGCGAGCGTCGACCTTTTGGCCGCAGCGCGAAAACAGAAGATCCCTGTCATCCACACGCGCATCCAATTTGCCCCATCCGGCGTCGATGGTGGGCTGTTCGTGCAAAAGGTGCCTGCGCTGCGGCAACTCGTTCCCGGCGCGCGTTTGGGTCAGTACGATCCCAAGGTTGCGCCGCGTGAGGGTGAGCTGGAGATCGTGAAAAACTACGCCAGCGCCTTTTTCGGCACGAGCCTGCAAGCAACCCTGTCAACGATGGGCGTTGATACGATTGTGTTGATCGGCTGCTCGACCAGCGGATGTATCCGTGCGTCAGCGATTGACGGCATGCAGCACGGCTTCCGCGTCATCGTTCCCCGCGAATGTGTCGGAGACCGCCACCAAGACCCGCATGAGGCCAACCTCTTTGACATCGACGCCAAATATGGCGATGTCGTCCCGCTCAGCGCCGTGCTGTCGCATTTTGAAGGACAGGCGGCCGCCAATTAGAATCGGCGGTCGCATTAGTCTTGCTGTCAGACCCAAGGGCGCGACTGGCCTAGCTGCGTCTCATAAGCCGCGATGTGGTCGGCCTTTTCCAGCGAAAGGCCGATGTCATCCAACCCCTGAAGCAGACAGTGCTTTCTGAAGCCGTCAATCTCAAAGTCGAACACCTGCCCCTCGGATGAGGTGACGGTCTGCGCTTCAAGGTCTACCGTGACGCGGGCATTGGCGCCCTTCTCGGCATCCTGCATCAACACATCAACGACCTCTTTAGGCATCACGATCGGCAGCACCCCGTTCTTGAAGCAGTTGTTGTAAAAGATGTCAGCATAGGAGGTCGAAATGATTGCCTTAATGCCAAAGTCCTTGATCGCCCAAGGCGCATGTTCGCGCGATGAACCGCAGCCAAAGTTATCGCCTGCAATCAGGATTTCCGAGTTGCGGTAGGCGTCTTTGTTCAGCACGAAATTCGGATTCTCGGTGCCGTCCTGATGATAGCGCATTTCATCGAACAGGTTCTTGCCAAGCCCCGACCGTTTGATCGTCTTGAGAAATTGTTTGGGGATGATCATATCCGTGTCGATATTGACCAGCGGCATCGGTGCCGCGATGGCCGTAACGGTTTGAAATTTTTCCATTGTTGTCTCCTGTTACCAGCATCCGGGCGCGGTGTCGCGCCCGTTGGCGGTCATTCCTCCAAAAGCTCGCGCACGTCGGTCAGATGCCCGGTCACCGCAGCCGCGGCGGCCATTGCGGGGCTCATCAGATGGGTGCGGCCCCGGTAGCCCTGTCGGCCCTCGAAATTGCGGTTCGACGTGGAGGCACAGCGTTCGCCCGGGGCCAGTTGATCGGGGTTCATGCCCAAACACATGGAGCAGCCCGCCAGACGCCACTCAAACCCGGCCTCGCGGAAGATATCGGCCAAGCCTTCTTCCTCGGCCTGCGCGCGTACAAGTCCGGACCCCGGCACCGCCATCGCACGGACCCCTTCTTTGACCTTGCGGCCTTTGAGGATTTCAGCAGCAGCGCGCATGTCTTCGATCCGGCCATTGGTGCAAGAGCCGAGAAACACGGCGTCGATGCGCACATCCGACAATTTCGTGCCGGGCGTCAGGTCCATATATTCAAGCGAGCGCGTCGCCGCGTTAACTTTGCCGCCTTGAAACTCGGAAGGGTCCGGCACGGTCCCGGTGATCGGCAGCACATCTTCGGGCGACGTGCCCCATGTGACGACCGGAGCGATGTCTTCGGCAGCGAGGGTCAGCACCTTATCCCACTGCGCGTCGTCGTCGGACTTGAGGGTTTTCCACCAGTTCAACGCCGCATCCCAATCCGCGCCCTTGGGGCTGTGCGGGCGGCCTTTGACATAAGCAAAGGTCGTCTCGTCCGGGGCGATCATCCCGGCCCGCGCGCCGCCTTCGATGGCCATGTTGCAGACCGTCATGCGGCCTTCCATCGACAAGGCGCGAATGGCTTCGCCGCAGTATTCGATCACATAACCGGTGCCGCCGGCGGTGCCGGTTGCGCCGATGATGGACAGGGCAATGTCTTTGGCCGTGACACCGGGGCGCAGCTTGCCCGTGATCTCGACCTTCATGTTCTTTGATTTCTTCTGGATCAATGTCTGCGTGGCCAAGACATGCTCGACCTCGGACGTGCCGATCCCATGCGCCAGAGAGCCAAAGGCCCCGTGTGTCGCTGTATGGCTGTCGCCGCAAACCACGGTCATGCCGGGCAGCGTCCACCCCTGCTCGGGCCCCACGATATGCACGATCCCTTGGCGCACGTCTTTCATGTCGTAGTAATGCGGCAGGTTAAATTCCGCCACGTTTTGCGCCAGCACATCGACCTGAATCCGGCTCTGATCGTCTTTGATGAAATCGACCCGGTCCGGCGTGGTGGGCACATTGTGGTCCGGCACGACGATGGTCTTGTCCGGCGCATGCACCTTGCGCCCGGCATCGCGCAGCCCTTCAAAAGCCTGCGGGCTGGTGACCTCATGCACGAGGTGCCGGTCGATATAGAGCAGGGATGTGCCGTCATCGGCCTCATGCACCACATGCGCATCCCAAATCTTGTCATAAAGCGTTTTTGACTGCGTCATTGCATCTTCCTTGTTCGTTTCAGTCGGGCCAGCCCGCCGGGGGCTGACCTGATAGGATGTATGTTGTTAGTCCATCGGTTTGCGGCCACGGATCAGCTGGCTGATCGACACCGCGATCACCAGACCGCCGCCGTAAAAGAGGTTCTGGACAAAGCTGTCCACGCCCAGAAAGTTCAGCCCCATGATCCCCGTCGACAAGAAGAACACCGCGACAAAAGCCCCCGGCGCGTTAAAGCGGCCCGGATAAATCGCGGTCGACCCCAGAAAGGCCGCCGCGAAGGCAGGCAACAGGAAGGCCAGCGCCGATGATGGGTCCGCCGCGCCGCGCATGCCGGTGTACAAGACACCCGCAAAGGCAGCCATAGTCGAGGCCGCAACCAGCGCTCCGGTCCGCACTTTGTTGACGTTAACCCCCGACAGCCGCGCCACCTCGCGCCCGCGCCCGACAAAGAGCAACCGACGCCCCATGCTGGTGTGTTGGAATACATACCAGATCACCCCTGTCAGGATCAAAGCATAGTAGAACCCAATCGGTATCCCCAGGAACCGGGTCAGGATCACCGCCTTGACCAGCCCCATTGAAACCCCCGAAATTGTCCCGGAGTTTGCGACCCAAAGGATCAGACCATTGATGAAATAGCCCGTGCCCAAGGTCACGATCAGCGAATGCACCCCGAAGTAGAGGATGAAAAAGGCGTTCACCAAACCAACCATCGCCCCCACCGCCAAGGCGACGATAATCGCCCCTGCGATTGGAAAGCCCAATTTGACGTTCAGCACCGCGATTAACATCGATGACAGCCCCATGACACTCGCCACCGACAGGTCAAAATCCCCGGTGGTCAGTGGGATGATCAACGCCAGCGTCAGCACGACGATCATCGCATTGGACCCCAGCATCGAAGCATAGGAATTCCACGCAAACATCTGGTCGGGCTTAAAGATGCCCAAGAGCAGGATCATCACGATCCATGCGATCACCAGACCATAGCGTTCGGCCCAGTCTTTCCACTTTTCACGGTCGCCCCCGGTGCTGCCGACTTCGACAGTGGCCGTCAGCGCGCTCAGCTTTGCCTCCAGCGCAGCGATGCGCTGTTCATAAGCCGCGATATTGGCGTTTGGTTCGCCCTTACTCATGTTTATTGTCCTTCTCAGGCGAGAGTTGGCATGGAGCGGTAGCACCGCTCTGCAATTGTGTCTTTGGTCAGCTCTGCGCCCGTCAACTCGGCCACGATCTGCCCCTGTGCAAAGATCAAAACCCGGTGGCAAATCTGGGCCAGCTGCTCATAGTCGGTGGACGCCAGTAGAATGGCCGCTCCGCTGTCGGCAGTTTTATCAAGCGCGTCCCAGATTTGCTGTCTTGCGCCCACGTCGACCCCTTGGGTCGGCTCATCAAGCAGCAAAAGCCGCGGGTTGGTCTGGAGCCATTTTGCGATCAGCGCCTTTTGCGCGTTACCCCCCGAAAGCGCCGAGAGCGGCAAGGCCGGCACGTTCGGCTTGACCCCCGCTTCGCCGCCCAAGATCTGCGCATGGATTTCGATTTGACGGTTTGTCAGTCCCAGCTTGCTGCGCAGTTTTTCGTAGATCGGCAGTGCGACATTGTCGCCTACAGAAAGCGATCCGACACCCGCTTGGCCAAGCCTGTCGGCGGGCAGGTAGGTAATCTTCTGCGCCAGCGCGTCTTCTGGCGTAAGCGTTGATAGATCAAGGGCTTGCCCCTCAATGCTCATCTGCCCTTGGGTGCCTTTATGCGCGCCATAGAGCAAGGATGGAACATTGTCGAAACCCGATCCAATCAGCCCGGTCAGGCCAAGGATCTCCCCCTGCCCAATGTCGAGCGCCACAGGCCCAACTCCGGGAGCTGAAAGCCCTTTTACGGCAACGCATGGCCCTTTGGTCGGCATCGGTTTGGCCGCACCGGCGTAGATGTCCATGCTGCGCCCGATGATCCGCTCAACAAAGGCGTCGTGATCAGTTTGGGCCGTCTCAACCGTGTCGATCAACTGGCCGTCGCGCAGGATGGTGGCGCGGTCGGTGATTTCACGCACCTCGTCCACATCATGGCTGACGAAAATGACGCTGGCACCGGTGTCGATACATTGGCGCACCAGTTGGAAAAGCTGTTCGACCCCGGCCCGTGGCAGGAACGGCGTCGGTTCATCCAACACCAGCACGCCGGGACGGTCGCCGTGGTCCTCGCTGGCATGGCGCAGGTCTTCGTAGGCGCGCACGATTGCCAGCAAGGCCTGCTGCACGGCTGACAGCCGCCCAACCTCGGCCCGCGGGTCCAGCGCGAGGTTGAACCGCTCAAAGATACGCGCGGCGCGGTCGTGAATGGCGCGCCAGTTGATGCCCCAATCCTGCCCCGTTGCCAGTTGGCCCAGAAACAGGTTTTCGGACACGGACAGCGACGGGATAAGCCCCAGATGCTGATGCACAAAGGCCAAGCCCAAGGCGCGCACCTGCACACCGGGAATGGGCAGCGGCACCGGTTGGCCATAAAGCCGCACCTCGGCCCCCGGTTCAGGCGCATGGAAACCGGCCAGCACTTTGATCAGCGTCGATTTGCCCGAGCCGTTTGAGCCGAGCAGGCCGTGAACCTCCCCCCGGCGTACGCTCAGCGACACGTCATTGAGCGCTATTGCCCCGCCGAACCGCTTTGAAAGATGTTCGATCTCAAGCGCGCAGCCCCCATTGGGGGCTGCGCCTTTTGTACCGCTAGTCAGGCTCACTCGAGACCCCAAAGCGCCTTGAAGCCGTCGACGTGAACGTCGCCGTAGCCATCGTTAAAGGTTGCCGGGTTGCCTGCCGTCCCGATGTTTTCATCCGAGAAGATAAACGCAGGCGTGTTCAGCTTGGTAACTGGCTCCAAGCCGCAAAGCAGACGCATGTTGGCGTCCGTGCCGCCCATGCCGACCCAGCCGAGGCTCTCACCCACGTCCATCTCAACGATGTCGCCATCCCGGATCATGTCCAGCACAAAGGGCGTGCCGTTATAGCTGACGACCTTGGCACTGGAGCCTGCAATCTGAATGGCAGGCACGATGAAGCTCGACATCGAGTCGTAGACCGGAAGCACGTAGTTGATGCCGGGATCGGCCAGCAAGGCGTTCTGCACCGCAGGCTGGCCTTGGGTCGCCCAATCGTTGACCGGCACGTTGATGTATTTGGTCGTGCAGTCAGGGCAGTTTTCAGTCAGGTAGCCAATGATCGCATCGCGCAGCGGCGCTGTCGGCGTGATCTCGTCCGGGCCGAGCACCAGCGCGTTCACCTTGCCGCCCGTCTTGACCATGGCCCAAGCCGCGATGATGTTGCCGACGGTGACGTAGTCTGTGTTGGCCGCGCCATCCATGAAGTCAGGAACTTCTTGCGTGGTGGCATCCCAGTTGTGCGTGGCCGTGACTTTGAGCCCCGCAGCGCGTGCTTCGCCGATCTGTGGTTCAAGAAATTCTGGCGGCAGGCCGCCCTGCATGTCGATCAGGTCAAAGCCTTCGGCCACAGCGGTGTTGATACCTTGAATCCAGCCCTGCGGGTCCATCTGGGTTTCCCAGTCGCGCAATTCAAAGCCGACCATTTCCGCCGCGTCGACGAAACCTTGGCTGATCGCCGCGTTAAAGGGGTTCGCATTGGTCAGCGGGATGACGAACATTTTCTTGTCCGCCATACAGGCCTTCGCATCAAAAGGCTCGCCCGGTGCTTCAAATGTTGGGGCCTGACTATACTGGGCGATCAACGCCTCCGCATCCGCCAGATCGGCCACCGCCGGCGCGGCATAGCCTGCCGCAAAGACAGCTGTCATTAACAGTCGTTTCATTTATCTTTCTCCCGTACGGATGTGTTTTTAAAGTAGTCGATTGCTGCATCCGTGTTCAGCAGATCGGCGTATTTTGCGCTCATGTCATAGAGGTTGGCGCGGTGTGGTTCTTCCGCCCGGTCACCTACGGCATCCTCAACCACGAGCGTTACGAATCCATAGCTTATGCTATCAATACAGCTTGCCCTAACGCAGCCTGATGTCGTCACCCCTGCCAGCAGCAGCGTGTCGACCCCAAGCCAGCGCAGGGTGGCATCCAGCGACGTCCCGAAAAAGGCACTGGGGTATTGTTTCTGAATGACAATATCCCCTTCCTCTACCTTCAGGGGCGGCGCCAGCATTGAGGTTTCGCGGTCTTCATCAAAACAAGCCAGCGCTGGCACCTTTGCGTAAAAGGCGCCGCCGTTGGCCCCGCCGGGGGTGTATTTGACCTCAGTAAAGATCACCGGCACCCCCGCCGCCCGCGCGCTTTCAGCAAGAAGCACGGAGTTTTCCAGAGCAATCTGGCACCCTTCGCCACCATAGAGCGGCGCCGAAGGGTCAAAATAGGCTTTGGCGAAATCAATCAGCACGAGCGCCGGACGTTTTCCCCATCGTTGGCTGGCGTGATAGCCGGCCTGTTCATAGTTCTGATCCAGCGCGTCTGACATGATTTACTCCGCTGCCTGTGCATAGCCGCGCCGGAATGTCGGCGCTTTTGGAGGCTCAAAGCCGGTCTCTTTCAAGCACCGCGCCTTCAGCTCGTCGATCGAGGTAAAGCCACGGTTGAACAGTTCCGGCTCGCCTTGTTTCGCCCCCATGTCCTTGCGCAGCTTGTCGGTTGCTTTCGCATCTACCGCACCGGACTTGATGACGACGCCATAGCGTTTGGCCCCAGTTTCGGTGACCAGCCCGCGTTTGACATCTGCCAGCACCATTTCGGGATCACGCTCAAGCGGGTTGCCCCAGCCGCCGCCACCCCAAGTGTTGAAGTACAAGATGTCGCCCGGGTTGACCTGAACGCGGTCGCATTTGGAGGGGATGTTTTCCTCTGTCCCGTCCGCACGCACCAGCCGCTTGGTGGACCGAAGCCCCGGCTCACCCCCGTTGACGCCCCAAGGATAGGTCAGCCAGCGGTCGTCGTGGATGGAAACCTCGCCCTTCTCAAGCGTTTCATAGGCGATGGTGATCCCATTGCCGCCGCGATGCTTGCCCGCGCCACCCGAGTCCGGGATGGTCGCATATTCGCGGATGCGCAGGGGGAAATATGCCTCAAGGAATTCGTTCGGCACGTTGGTAAAGGCGGGCCACATCGAATGCCCGTCCGGACCATCACCCGCAGGCCGCCCCGGCACGCCGCCAAAGCCGATCTGGAACAGTTGATACCACTCACCGTCACTGTCAAAGCCAGAGTACATGAAGTGCGGGCTGTCCGAGAAGCCAGCCGCGTTGAGGGCGTCCGGCGCGCCTTGGCCCAGCAAACCGCCCATAAGGTCAAAGATCCGGCCCAGCATATGCGTCCGGCAAGACAATGCCGCAGGCTTACGGGGCTTGAGGATACAACCTTCGGGGATATGCACGTCAACCAGATCATAGAACCCGTCGTTGAACAGGATCTGCGGATCAAACAGGTTGATCGTGAAGGCACCGAAGAACATCTTGAACATTTCTTCGTTCAGCAGAAAGTTGATCGACGAGAAGCTCTGCGGATCGGACCCGGTGAAATCAAAGTAGGCGATTTCGCCTTCGCGGTGCAGGTGGCAGGCGATCTTGTAAGGGCCATCACCCATGCCATCGTCGTCGATGTAGTCTTCAAAGTAGGCGCGCTTGCCGTCCACGGCTTCGGGAATGATCATCTGAATGATCTGCCCCATCGCCACTTTGTTGCGGTCCAGCATGTCCCACATCGCGCTGATGTAAGTATCCGCACCGAAACGGTCGATGTTTTCACGCACCCGCCGCTCGGCCAGACGCAGGCCCGCGATAATCGCAAAGAAGTCGGACTTGTTCCACTCTGGCATGCGGGTGTTGGCCAGCATGATGTTGAGGATGTCTTGCGACAACTCGCCCTTGCGGTAGATTTTGGTGGGCGGGATGATCGTGCCTTCTTCGTAGATCATCTTGGCGTCGGTGGGCAGCGAGCCCGGCACCTTGCCGCCAACGTCGGTCATATGGCCGAACATGGCGGCCCAGCTGACCAGCTTGCCTTCGTGAAAGATTGGCATCATCAGCAGCCAGTCGTTCAGGTGGCTGACAGCGCCATCACAGCTGTAAGGATCGTTGGTGATAAAGATATCACCGTCCTCAATCGTGCCCTCGTAGCCTTCGATGAAGCCATAAAGGAACGAGCCGAACTGACCGACGACCATCTTGCCTTCTTGGTTGGCGATCATCGGAAAGGCGTCGTGCTGTTCACGGATGCCCGGGCTCATCGCGGTCCGAAACAGAACCGCGTCCATCTCGTTACGCGCATTGCGCAGGGCGTTTTCCACGATGTCCAGCGTGATCGGATCAACCTCAACGCGGGAGAACGGGGTGGTGTTTTCTTCGATAATTGTTGCAGGCATTTTCTGGCCCTCCCTTAGCGTGCGTTCTGGTGATCTGCTGGCCAGATCAGAATGTTGCCTACGTCATCGATGACACCGACATGGTCGGGTAGGATGACCGAGGTGCTGTCCATCTCGGTGACGACAGCCGGACCGGGCACCTTGTTGCCGGGCTTGAGCTTGCTGCGATCATAGATATGACCTTCGCGCCAAGCACCGTCTGCGTAGATGCGGGTCGGCTGCACCTTGGCTGCAGAGGCATCGGCCCCGACACGCCCGCCTTCGGTGTTGATGAAGTTCTTCTCAGCCCCCTGCACCACGGCACGCAAGCCAACCAGTTCGTGCTCGGCATCCAATGCGAAGGTGAACAGCTGCTCGTGCTCTTCGTCAAAGCGCCGGGTAATCTCGGCCACGCCGTCCCGCTCGAAATCTTCGGGCGAGATGTCGACGGTCAGCTTCATGCCCTGACCTTTGTAGCGGATGTCGACCTGATAGAAGACGTCCTGCTCGTCGCGGTCGATGCCTTCACTGGTCAGGTCTTCGGCCGCCTGATCGCGCAGGTCTTTCAGCATCTTGCCGATTTCGGCGTCAGACGTATTCCTCACCGAAGTGACATAGGTCTGGCTTGCCTCGTTGCGCAGGCGCGTGGTGGCATCGCCGTAAGCGCAGAGCACGCCCGGACCGGGGGGAATGATCGCAGGCCAAGAGTTGATCAGCCGCGACAAAGCATTCGCATGCAGCGGGCCAGCACCACCAAAACCGATCAAGGCAAAGTCACGCGGATCATAGCCCTGCTCGACCGACACCAAGCGCAGGGCGCCGCACATGTTCTCGTTCACAATGCTGATGATGCCTTCGGCGGCGTCTTCGATCGACTTGCCCAGCGGTTCGGCCACCCGTGCGACGGCTTTTGCGGCCAGATCCCGGCTGATGTCCATGTCGCCGCCCAGTTTGGCGTCCGAGGGCAGATAGCCCAACACCACGTTGGCATCCGTCACTGTCGGCTCTTCGCCGCCTTTTTGGTAGGCTGCGGGGCCGGGTGTCGCGCCCGCCGATTGCGGACCGACGCGCAGCGCCTTGGTCAGCTCAGGCGTATAAGCGATAGAGCCGCCACCCGCGCCCACGGTGCGCACGTCAATCGACGGCGCGCGCACGGTCACGTCACCGACACGGGTTTCCCGACGGGTACGTGCGACGTTGTCTTGAATAAGCGCCACATCTGTCGAGGTGCCACCCATGTCAAAGGTCAGCAGGTTGGCGAATTTCGCCTGTTTGGCGATCCAAAGCGCACCAGAGACGCCGCCCGCAGGGCCGGACATCAGCAGGTTCACCGGCTGGTCCATCGCGGCCTGAGCCGAGCTAAGCCCCCCGTCCGAGCGCAGGATTTGCAACAGCACATCGTCGCCCATACGGCGGCGCAATTCACCTTGCAGGTTGTCGACATATTTCGACACAACCGGGCGCACGTAGGAGTTCACCACCGTGGTCTCTGTCCGCTCGTATTCAAACATCTCGGGCATGACCGACGCAGAGGTCGACACCGGGATATGCGGCGCGATTTCCTGCGCGATCTCGGCAATACGGCGTTCGTGCGCGTCGTTTGCATAGCCGTTGAACAAAGCGATCGTCAGCGCTTCGATGCCGGATTTCAGCAGCACTTTAAGGTCTTTGCGGATTTGCGCTTCGTCGAGCGGCACAATGGCGTTGCCCTGCGCGTCCATGCGTTCATCGGCTTCGATGGTCAGTTCCAGCGGCGCCAGCGGCAGCGTCTTGTTCCAGATCACCCAACCGCCCAGACCGCCGGGCACATAGGAGCGCGCGATTTGCAGGGTGTCTTTATAGCCCTTGGTTGTCACCAGACCGACCAAAGCGCCGGAATTGGTCAAAACGGTGTTGGTGGCAACCGTCGTGCCGTGCATGACCTCGGTGATCTCGGTCGGGTCGATCCCGGCCTTGGCACAGATTTTCTCGATCCCGTTCAACACGCCGATCGAACTGTCCTCGGGAGTCGAAGGCACTTTGGCCGTAATCGTCCGCCCGTTGCGCTCATCAAGCAGCAAAAGGTCGGTGAACGTCCCGCCCACATCGACACCAAGCCGCAGTCCTGTGCCAGCTCTCCCCTTGGCACGTTTCGCGGCGGCAACGGCAGTGCCGCCAGATTCCATTTGACGCAACCGCGCCTCGAAAGCAGCGAGCCGCTCTTCGTATTTCTTGATCAGATCGTCGGTTGCATTCATCGTTTTGATCCCGTTTGCATTGTTACTCCCTTGCCCTCGTCGGGGCATTTCCCTGTGTTATTGACCGGTGAGCCAGGCCCAAAAGCCGCGCGACCGAGGTCGCGGGTCTTTCGAGGCCAAGGCCACGGCCTTTTCAGATATGTCGACGGCCCGCTCCAAAGCGTGATCTTGTTGATTGATCACCCCATCGCGCGCTGCCAACTCTCCCTCTAGCCGCTCACCCGCATCCATCGCGCGGCCAAGCATGTCGGTCGCTTGTGATGCCGCCGCACGGGTTTGCTCTGCTTCACGCACTGCCCTGTCGAGCAGTGTAAAAGCTTGATCCACTGTCGCACCCAAAGCCTGCGCCTGCCCGTCGCTTCCCGTGCGAGAAACTTCGTGCAGGGCCATTGCGCGCTGCAACAGATCCAGCATGCGCCCTTCGCGGTGGGCCATGTCACTCAAAAGACCCTCCGATCTTTCGATCACCGCAGCCTGCCGCGTGACCAGATCGGTCAAGGCATGCACCTGAGCGTTGTCGGTGGGGGCGTTGTCCTGTAGTTCTTCGATTTCATCGAACAACAGATCCACCAAAGCTGGCCCTTCGATACGGCCCGTCATGCGGGCCATATCCCTGCTCAGCCGATCAGCATCCGCATTGGACAGATCGACACGCAGGTTTCCTTCGTTGTCGCGCCGTGCTGGGATCAGGCCACAGGCCACCGCTTCGCGCAGACGCAGGCGGCTGATCCCCAGCAGATCGGCAGCCGCGCCGATCCGCAGGAAATCAGGTTTGTTACTGGCTGTATCCTTCACCACTGAACTTCCGACTTTCTTAAATGATGCCAGCGTCTTGCAGCTCTTGCTGCCGCTCTGCTGCTAGCCCCAAAATGTCCCCATAGACTTCGGCGTTGTGCTGTCCCAACTCGGGCCCCACATGCCGGACGGCGCCGGGTGTATCGGAAAGACGCGGCGCTACGTTTTGCATCTTGATCATACCAAAGTCGGGGTGTTCGACGTCGACAATGGCGTCCCGTGCCTTGAAATGCGGGTCATTCAGCATGTCTTCGGCCTTGTAGATCAGGCCGCAGGGCACCCCGTTGTCGTTCATGATGTCCTCAAGCTCGGCCAGGGGCACGGTCTTGGTCCACTCATTGATCAGACCATCAAGCTCGACCTGATACTTGCCGCGTGCGGCATGAGTGGCATAGCGCTCATCTTCGGCCAGTTCCGGCTGGTTCATCGCAGCAGCAAGACGTTTGAAAACCGTGTCTTGGTTGGCGGCAATCAAAAGCAGCTTGTCGTCGGCTGTTTCAAACACATTGGACGGCGAAACATTAGGCAAGATCGCCCCGGTCCGCTCGCGCACATAGCCCGTGACGTCATATTCGGTAACGAGGCTTTCCATCATGTTCAGCACGGATTCGTAAATCGCGCTGTCAACGACTTGGCCCTTGCCTGTGCGCTCACGGGCGTGGATGGCCATCATCGCGCCCATGCAGGCGTGGACGGCGGCCAGTTCGTCGCCGATGGAAATCCCCATCCGGCTGGGCTGGGTCGCCGGATCACCCACGACATAGCGCAGACCGCCCATCGCTTCTCCGATAGAGCCATAGCCCGCACGCTTGGAGTAAGGCCCGGTCTGACCAAAGCCGGTCACACGGACCATCACAAGCTTGGGGTTGATCTTGGACAGCTCCTCATAACCGAGGTTCCAGCGCTCCATCGTGCCGGGGCGGAAGTTCTCGATTAGAATGTCAGTGTTTTTAACAAGATCGCGCACGATCTCCTGCCCTTCGGGCGTCCGCAGGTTCAGGGTGACGGACTTTTTGTTTCGCGCAACAACAGGCCACCAGAGCGACTTGCCGTGGGGCTTTTCGCGCCCCCACTGCCGCATGGGATCGCCCACGCCCGGCTGTTCGCACTTGATAACTTCAGCACCGAAATCAGCCAGAAGCTGGCCGCAAAACGGCCCCGCCAACAGCTGACCCATTTCCAGCACCCGCAGATCTGTCAGCGGTCCTTGGCGTTCCTTGGCACTTGTCACTTTTTTCTCCTTGTTAAAGTTCTTCGTGACATCATGGGACAGCGATTTTAATATGTATACAGAAAAATTAGATTGGATGCGAAAAATGCCAGATTCCGTTGAAATCATCGACGTATCGCCGCGTGACGGGATACAAAATGAGCAAAAGCTGCTGTCGTCTGAGACCAAAATCGCCCTTATAGAGCGCTCTTTGGACGCTGGAATCAAGCGTCTTGAAGCAACCAGCTTTGTAAACCCAAAGCGCGTCCCGCAGATGGCTGATGCGGAATCAGTGGCCGCCGCCCTGCCCGCTCATCCAGATGCACGCTACATCGGGCTGACACTAAACCGACGCGGCTTTGACCGGGCGGTAGCTTGCGGACTGCATGAAGCCAACTTTGTCGTCGTTGCCTCTGACACCTTTAACCGGCGCAATCAGGGCGTGGCGACCGAAGACAGCATCGCGGCGTTTGCCGAGATCAAACGGACCGCCCCCAGTGAGATTGATGTCGCTGTAACCATCGGCGCGGCCTTCGGCTGTCCGTTTGAAGGCGAAGTGCCCCTGTCGCGTCTGATGCAGGTGGTCGAGGATTGCATGGCCGCCGACCCATTCGAGTTGGCCCTTGCCGATACCATCGGCGTGGCCACCCCTCGCGACATTACCGAACGGGTCGGCGCGATCAAGAAAGCCTTCCCCGATGTGCCGCTGCGCCTGCACCTGCACAACACCCGCAACACCGGCATCGCCAACGCCTGGGCCGGGCTAGAAGCTGGCGCGCGGAGCCTTGATGCAAGCTTTGGCGGCGTCGGCGGTTGCCCCTTTGCCCCCCGTGCCACGGGCAACATCGCGATTGAAGACCTTGTTTACATGCTGGAACGCTCGGGCGTGAAAACCGGCGTATCGCTGGATAAAGCGATTGAGACGGCGGAATGGCTCGAAGCGCGGTTGGAAAAGCAGGTGCCGGGCATGGTGATGAAAGCTGGCGGCTTTCCGACACCGACGGCTGCCTGACTTATAAACGTTTTCCGCCGCTGTCACAGCGGCGGAAAATCAGCTTTAGCAATAAGCAGTGCCGGCACGCATATGTGCCGCACGGAAACATTGCCCCGCGCGGCCCATAGTCTGGCTTAGGACTCTTCGCCCAGTGCGAGAGCAATCGCCCGTTCGCCCACGTCTTTTCCGACCTCCTCGATCCAAGCCTGACGGACAGCTTCCGCGGCTTCATTGAGTTTGGTCACATCTTCTTCGCTGGGCTCGATAACTTCGATCCCCTCTTCCGCCATCATTGGCCAGTACTCGTCAGGGTAGATCGAGTCGTTGGAATGTTTCGCGCCATTCTCATCGAACCATGCCGCCGCCTCTTCGACCGCTGCTTTTTCAGCGTCGCCCAGACCTTCCCATTTGTCTGTGGTCATGAACAGGCCGATACCAAAGGACGTCAGCGGCAGTTTGTACACATAGTCGATCTGTTCTTGCAACGAACGGCCAACCACGGTCGAAATATTCGCGACTGTCGCGTCAACAGTGCCGCGCTGAAGGGCCAGATAAAGCTCCGACGAGGGGATACGGACCGCAGCGGCGCCAAAACCCTCGGCAACCTTGGTGGCCTCAAAGCTTACCACGCGCAGCTTTTTGCCTTCTAGATCAGTCAAAGAGCGTACAGGAGCAGATTCCGTCGACCAGATGTACTCAGGCTCAAGAATGTTGCCCATCATCGAGATCATATAGAGATCTTCTTTGGCCAGTTGCTCGTTGATAAACTCGAACAAGGGGCTGCCCTTTTTCAGGCGGTCCGGGTTTTCATAAAGCGCATCAACAACGCCCGGCAGGCCGGTAATGCCCAAGATCGGCACCGAACGGGTGACATAGCTTGTCGTGTGGAACATGAAATCGATGGACCCAGCACGCAGCGCCGGAAGTTGCTCGTCCGCCTTCATCAGCTTGCCGCTGTCGTAGTAATCTACGGTTACCGCATCCGAGGCGTTCAGCCGCTCGACAAAGCCGGCAGAGCCATAGGACAGCGCTTTGTAGCTTGGCGGCAGGTAGGACACGCCGGTCATTTTCGTCTCGGCCAATGCGGGGCTGGCGAAGGCGCCAAAGGCGGCGGTCGCGATCAGAGCAGCGCCCGATTTCAGGGCATTTCTGCGGTTCAGGGTCATGGTTTTCCTCCAGTTTGAATCTCGTTTTTATGCATAAAGCCCGGTCAGGTCAGTTCAGGGATGCCACAGAAAAACGAACCAGCCGCGCGCAATCAGCCGCGTCAGGTTGCGTCTTAATACCTGTGTAACTCCCCCCCCTGACACTCCTCCGCGCAGCGTCCGAACCCTATGCTCGCGCTGACCGCACGCCATCAGCGGCGGGTGCGCAGGCCCAACGGTGGGCCGCGCCATAGGATGAGTCAAGATAAAACTAAAGATTTGTATACGCAATTTGACTGCGGAGATCACCACCGCAAACGGATGCTGAAGTTTGATTAATCAATCAACAATAATTGGATGCAAAAAAGAGCCATTGGTGGCGCGGGCCGTGAAACGCCCCGCCCCGTTCACTCCAGCCGTGTGGCCTGATCCTTCACCCGCCGAATGGGTATTGAAGACTCAATCGACGCCACACCGTTGATCTTGGTCAGACGCCCCGTCAAAAACCGCTCAAACTCCTGCAGGTCTCGCACCGCGATCCGCAGCAGGTAATCGAAACTGCCTGTCATCAACCAACAGTCCACGACCTCAGGACAGCTTACAAGCCGCTCTTCGAATGACACAAGCCGATCATCAACCTGTCGATCCAGCTTTACCGAAACGAAAATGGAAAAACCAAAGCCAAGCGCCTGCTCGTTTATCCCGGCCCGGTAGCCTGTGATGATACCCTCGGCCTCTAAATGCCGAATGCGCCGCGCACAGGGCGACGGGGATAGGCCGACACGCTCGCTCAGCACTTGATGAGTCTGCCGCCCATCGCGGTGCAGCTCTCGCAAAATGCGGCGATCAATTTCATCCAAGCCAACCGCCATGACAGAGCCCTTTCCACCAACAATATACCATTTAACGCGATTTTCCTGCGCGCAAAAGCAGTCTTACCATAGGTTTTGCCAAGAAATGAAGCCCCAAGCGCCGTAGAATACGCGCAATAAAAAGGGAGACGCAGCGTGACCGACCAGACCAACCACCTTAAGACCGTAGAACAACGCCTGCTGTGGCTTTCCCATTACATGATCCACCATGCCAATAATATTCGCGAGTCCCCCGACCGGATCAAGGTGGGCGGCCATCAGGCGAGTTCCGCCTCCATGGTGTCGATACTGACCGCGCTCTATTTCTCAGCCCTGCGCCCTGAGGACCGGGTGGCGGTGAAGCCTCACGCCAGCCCGATCTTTCACGCCATGCAATATCTGATGGGCAATCTTGACAGCGCGAGGATGGAGAACTTTCGCGGCTACGGCGGGGTGCAATCCTACCCCAGCCGCACCAAAGACGTCGACGATGTGGATTTCTCGACCGGCTCTGTTGGCTTGGGCGTGGCGATCACGTCCTTCGCGTCGATGGTCCAAGACTACATCAAAGCCAAACCCTGGGGCAAGGACGCGCCTATGGGTCGGATGGTGGCCCTCGTGGGCGATGCGGAACTGGACGAAGGCAACGTCTATGAGACCCTTCAGGAAGGCTGGAAAAACGACCTGCGCAACTGCTGGTGGATCATTGATTACAACCGCCAGTCATTGGACGGAATCGTCCGGGAGGGGCTGTTTGAACGGGTTGAGAAGATCTTTGACGCCTTCGGCTGGAAGGTTGTTCGGGTCAAATACGGCGCCTTGCAACGGGCGGCTTTCGAAGAGCCGGGCGGCGCGCGTCTGCGGGACTGGATCGACAATTGTTCGAACCAAGAATACGCGGCACTGACATTTATGGGCGGGGCCGTCTGGCGCAAACGCTTGATGGACGATCTGGGCGACCAAGGCGATGTCACCGCGCTTATCGAGCGGCGCAATGACACCGAACTCGCCGCTTTGATGGAGAACCTTGGCGGCAACTGCGTGGAAACCATGGCCGAGACCTTCGCCGCCATCGACCATGACGACCCGACCTGCTTCCTTGCCTATACGATCAAAGGCTGGGGCACGCCGATCGCCGGGCACAAGGACAACCACGGCGGGCTGATGAACCCCACGCAGATGAAAAAATGGCAAGACCACATGGGCGTCCCCGAAGGGGCGGAGTGGGAGCCGTTTGCCACTGTGGAGGACGAAGCAGGGTTGCGCGATTACCTCGACAATGTGCCCTTTTTTGCCAAGGGCCGTCGCCGTTTTGAAGACGACAAGATCGACGTCCCCGCCCTGCCCGCGCCGCAGGACGCAGAAATCTCGACCCAAGCGGCATTTGGCAAGATCCTTGACGGGTTGAGCAAGGGCGACACACAATTGGCCGAGCGGATCGTGACCACTTCGCCCGATGTGACCGGCACGACCAATCTTGGCCCGTGGGTCAATCGCCGCAAGCTTTTTGCTCGGGCCGAGATGGCGGATGCCTTTATTGAACACCGCATCCCCTCCACCGCGAAATGGGAATTTACGCCCAAGGGCCAGCACATCGAGTTGGGCATTGCGGAAATGAACCTGTTCCTGCTCTTGGGGGCGGCGGGGCTTGCTGACAGCCTGTTTGGCAAGCGGCTGATCCCCATCGGCACGGTCTATGATCCTTTCGTGAACCGTGGCCTCGATGCGCTGAACTATGCTTGCTACCAAGATGCGCGCTTCATGATCGTCGGGACGCCGTCGGGCATCACCTTGTCGCCAGAAGGCGGCGCGCATCAGTCGATTGGCACGCCGCTGGTCGGCATGTCGCAAGACGGGCTGGCGGCTTTCGAGCCTGCCTTTGCGGATGAACTGGCAGTCATCATGGAATGGGCCTTTGACTATATGCAGCGCGACCGGGGCGATACGCCGGTCGCGAAGGGTGACGCGCCGGAAAAGGCGCCGACATGGCTGCGCGATGAAGCGGGCGGCTCTGTCTATCTGCGCCTGACGACGAACCCCATCGAACAACCCGGCCCCCGCGACAGCGCCGCCTTTCGCCGGGGCGTTATCGACGGCGCCTACTGGCTGCGCGAACCCGGTCCGAACTGCGATGTGGTCATCGCCTATCAAGGTGTCGTAGCCCCCGAAGCAATCCGCGCCGCGGGGCTGCTGGCCGAAGACCGCCGCGATGTCGGCGTGCTGGCTGTGACCTCGGCTGACCGTCTCAGCGCGGGCTGGAGTGCGGCGCAAGAGGCGCGGGCGCAGGGTCAAAGCGATGCGATGTCGCTGATCGAGCGGCTGACCGCTGACCTGCCGCCACACTGCCGGATTGTAACAGTTCTTGATGGCCACCCAACAACGCTTTCGTGGATCGGCTCGGTTGCCGGGCACCGGACGATCCCGCTTGGGGTTGAGCATTTTGGCCAGACCGGCACCATCGCGGACCTCTACCGACACCACGGTATTGATGCCGCATCGATCCTGCGCAAGGTCAACGACCTGATGCCCGGGCGCCCCCTGCGGTTCAAAGGTTCTGCGTAGTCACCAGAGGAGAACTGACCGCCATCTTATGCAGAGGCCTGTTGGTCCCGAGCTAAAATGGGTGATCTTATGCAAGGCCAGTGGCAGTTAAGCCACTGGTCTTTGCGTCTTGCCCTATGGCTATACAGGTCGCAAATTTTCTGCATACAATAATACAGGAGACATGCTTTCATAGCGCGGAGGACGCTTTCTCAGGCAGTTTGCGGATACAAATCTGAGCCGAACTAAGCTTTGGCCGGACCGGATTAGACTGATGCCCCGCCCCTATTTCGCCGATTACGCAGCACGCATGATCCTCATCCACTCGAACGGCAGATTGACAAATTCGCACCCATACTGTTGAGCGAACTGTCCATTTTTTAAGCAGGCCCAACTTTATGAAGAACGAAACAGACAAACCCGCAGCCGCCGATCTCGCCTATGAGACCATCCGCGGGCAAATTCTGGACGGCGTTCTGCCTCAGGGCCACCGATTGACCGAACAAGCACTTGCTGCCGATCTTGGCCTCAGCCGCACCCCTGTCCGGGACGCCATCCACCGCTTAATCCACGAAGGATTTGTGGAACGCGGCAAAGGCTACAGCACCCGGGTCGCACAATTCCCGGAAGAAGAGCTCGAACAGATTTTCGAAATCCGGCGGCGTCTGGAAAGCTACGCTGCGGGCCGCGCCGCAAAATTCGCCTCAGCCGAGCAGGTAACACGGCTGCGCGAATTGTCTGACCTCATGCTGCGCCATACGCCCCCGCGGACGCCCGAGGACTACAGGATCATCTCGACCGCGAACGAAGAGTTTCACCAAACCATCTACGAAGCCGCCTGCTCGCGCCGCCTGATCGCCGTGATTTCGGTTGCCGTCGACATCGGCGTGGTCGCGCGCACCTATTACCTCTATGAAGAATCTGATTTGCTGCGAAGTGCTCAGCACCACAAGGAAATCACCGACGCTATTGCAGCTCAATCGCCTGAATGGGCTTCCAATGTGATGTCGTCCCATGTCTTGGCCGCCGCCGCGGCGGCGACGCGAATGAAACGGCATGGAACAGTCTCGGCAATGGATAGCTTTGGGCATCAAGCGCCTGCCGAGTAGTCACGCGCCCCTAGATTGCGCGCCAAGTAGGGGCGGATTGCCACCCCCGCGAGGGTCATTGAGGCGGCGATCAACACTGGCCCGCAAATGCCTGCACGTACCACCAGTCAGCTAAGGCGTCTGCCATCCAGCAGTCATGCGCATTTGCCTGTGGAGTTGTAGCACTCAGCCGGCATCAACTTGACATAAATCAAATCCTGCCGGGCGGCTCCCCCTATCATGGCACTGTATCGCGGGCCGCCGAAGCCGCCCTAAGAAGGAGTTGAAGTATGGAACTGAGAAATATGACACTTCTGCCGAGCGCTGTTGGCGCGCTCTGTCTCGCTGCGACATCAGCGGTTGCACAGGTCGGAGAAATTCCGAGCGGAAACAGCTTTTACGATCATGGGCATGGAATGATGTGGGGGAACAATCAGTGGGGTGGGTTCGGAATGATCCTCGGCCCCATTTTCATGATACTAATTGTTGTTGGGATCGTTGCCGGGGCCATATACCTTTTACGCCTGTTCGGCGGAACCGATCTCGAGGCCAACAATCATGTTGCACAGGACCGCGCGCTGGCGCTGTTAAAGGAGCGTTACGCCAAAGGCGAGATAGACTCAACAGAGTTCACCGAGCGTAAAAAGCTGCTGTTTGATTGATCCCGCACGTAAAGGAGCGAGGCGACCTATAGCCAGTAGAGCAACGATGCGCAGCGGTCCAAAGGCGACCCCGGTTCTCAAAATGTTAATAGGCCGCGGCCGGTCCTTCCTGAAGCTTGTGCCAAGTTGCCCCTCCCCCGTGGAGTTCAGCGGCCGCCCTCTTCGCTTGCCGGAACGACAGACAACGGCGTGGCTGGCTTTTTGAAAGGGCGCGTCGGGTTCGCTTGGTCGTCTGCAGGCAGGAGAACCAAAGGCTGGTGCAACTCACGCCGCTTAAAGGTCTCAGCAAGCCCGACTTTCAACGCGGTTTTCGTTGCCACCCCCATCTGCTGAAGAGCCTTTAACGGCACCCCGCAGGAATGTCTTACGTCGCCTGACCTTGCGGCAAGATGGGTATACTCCGCTTTTCTGTTAAAAATCTGCTCCAGCGTGGCGATCAAACTTAGCAGCGAAGTTGCGCTTCCCGTAGCGATGTTGAAAACCTCTGGCTTGTGATTGCGCAGCCGCATGGCCGCGAGAAAGTAGCGCACTGCATCCCCGACGTAGACAAAGTCGCGGGTCTGCTTGCCATCCCCAAAAACAAAGAACGGCTCCCTCTTCTGCATCCGATCCGCAAAGATCGATATGACACCCGAATAGGGCGAGTTAGGATCCTGTCCCGGCCCATATACATTGAAGGGACGCAGGCCCACTGTACGCACGCCGTGAATTTGCTGCGCCACTCGCCCATGCAGTTCGCATCCGTATTTATCGGCCCCATAGGCGGTCTGAGGCGACGCACACTGGCTTTCCTTGAGTGGCGCAACACCTCCGTCGCCGTAGATCGCCGCGGAAGATGTATAGATTACGGGCAGTTTTCCCAAATCACGCGCTTTCTCAAAGATTGTAACGGCGCCGGTCTGGTTCGTCAGATGCCCATCCCGCCATTCTTCGTTGCACTTCTGGACCGAGGCGACTGCCGCAAGGTGAAAGACCCCTTGGGCCCCCTGCATCGCTTCGCACACTGCGTCGGGATCACGCACGTCGCCGATAATCAGTTGACAGCCCAGCGGCAGGCGGTCCTTGCGACCCGACGACAGATTATCAAGCACAATCACTTCATCGCCGCGCGAATTTAATGCTTTGCAAAGATGCGAGCCGATAAATCCGCAACCACCTGTAACGAGGTACCTCATCGCGCCACCGCCTTTCGATCTGAGTTCGGGTAAAATGTCATTCGACACTCACTTCCTCTTTGGTACGCGACTTTGCCGCCGTGCCACTCGGCCGCGTCTTAGCAAAGTATTGCAGAAAATCATCGGCCTGTTTCGGCTGCTCCATCGCGATCTTGAGCCACACCCAAGCAAAGACCGTGGCAGACAGCGCGATTAATGCCGCAAACGCCACAATGATCGCTTGCAGAAGGGGCGAAATGCCAATGGGGTCAGGAGCGACCTGAGGCGCGTCGAGCACTTCAATTACCGGCCCCCGCGCCCCTTCGATTTGCGCGGCAAGCTGATACTCACCGCGCAGTTGCGCGATGTGACGATAGCGCTCTTCAGTCAGTGTCAGTTCAGTATCCAAAGCCGCTGTGTCCGCAGAAACCGAGCTTCCACCCGCGTCTGGCGTGGCCCCGGCTACGGTCAATTCCGCGCGTTCAGCACGAAGGCGCGCAAGCTCTGATCCGGCAGCAAGTTCAGCCTCTGCCAATGTCTGGGAAGGGTCATTCGCAAGAAGACCTTCCCGTTCGATCAGATAATTCTTTAGTAGGATGTTGACGAAAGCCTCGGTCATGCCGCGCTCTTGGTGTTGGTAGGCTACCTTGACGAGATAGGTGCCATCGACCCGCTTGATGCTCAATCGATCCGCGGCATAATTATCAATCCCAGACTCTTCAGCGACCCGTTGCTCGGGCGGGAAGCGGCGCAGGGTCGCCGCCAAAACTCTGCGGCTGCCCAAAATCTCCATTTCAGTGTGCATAGCCTCATCAACGAAGACGCGGATCGGTTCGCCTTTCCAGGCGGTGATCGCTGCATTTCCCGGAAAATACTCCTTACCAAAGCGGAAGATCAGCGAGCTATCCGCCTGATGCACCACTGGCCGTTGCAGTGTCAGCGCAAAGACGGCTGCGCCGCAAAGCAGGGCCGCCAAGAGAAGCGCGAACCAGTGACGCATCACAGTGCTTATTGCATGAAGATTGGGGCGGCGTTGCCGGTACTCTGTCGGGTCGGTAAATCTCATTGAAGCACCCCATCCATTTCGTCGTCATAATCACCAATTTGCAGCAGACCGGACCGTGCTCCTCGGTCAAATTGGAGCTTTGGCGCCACCGCGAAACAAAGTGCGAGGATCAGCCAGAGGTACATCGGGAAGGCCGCGTGCAGGAAAAGGGAGGTTAGGTAGTAGGCCAGCAGCGCATACAGCAAGGCCAGGGCCATCGGAGAAGCGGCACTGCGTCCCGCCCTGCTTGCGCAAATGACAGCGCCTGCAATCATAAGAGAATAGAGCAAAGCGCCAACCAGCCCGCGTTCGGCCAGCAATTCGAGGATCAAGCTATGCGCCTCGCGGTCCGCACCTCGCGCCATCAGGCCATAGTGGCGCGCAGCGTCTTGATAATAGATTTCGTATTGCCCCACCCCAATACCGATGAACGGATGCTCAAAAAACAGATACATCGCTGCCAGCATCTCGGACAGGCGACCATTAATCGCCTCATCTTGCAAATAGCCGTCCCCCTGGAGCAAGGCGATGACATCAGAAATTGCGGCTCCGATACGCTCGAAATATGGGACATTGGCAACTGCGGGAATCACGGAGAGCACTGCGATACAACCGATGATGAACGGCCAGCGTCGCCGGTTGTAAACAATGAGCAGGATCACAAGCCCAACCAACACGCCGCGAGAGTAAGTCAGCACAATCGCAAAGAGGCCGGTTACCAGTGCTGCGAGACAGATCATACGCCATGTTGAAGAACCCGCGCGGCTCAGACCGCCATAGGCAAAGGGCAGACAGATCAACAAAACCTGCGCGTAAAAGTTTGGGTCGGTCAGCGGTCCGTCGACGCGCCAATAGTCGATCTCTCCCACGATATTGTGGTAGGTGACCGCACCAAAACCGCCGAAATTGAGATGGTATAGGCCGAATTGAAATTGCACGATTGTAATGCTGGCCATAAATAATAGTGCCAAAACTATGCCGGCGCCTGCGCCTTGAAGGCGTGCCGTGTCCCGCAGCAGGATAATCAGCACCAAGGCGATCACCCCGTATTTGAATATTTCGACCGTGGATGATGCCGTCATGCTCGGCTCCGCGCTGAATACGATCTGCAACAGCGCGAAGGCGATATTAAGCGCGACGAGAGCCGAAAAGAATCCCGCGTTTGATTGCGATACGCGGCCGAGCCAAATGTCCCGAACCAGTAGCCCGAACAATAGGAGCAAAAGCAGTTCTGTTAGGTAGTCAAAGCCGTGCCAAAGCGATAAAACTTGCTGTGCATTTGTAAAGAAGCAGAAAAAAACAGCGCCGAGCGCAACTGCCGGCTGGGCGATCAGCCAAACCCCTATGGGAACCGCAAAGACCGCAATTAAGATAGCGAATCCATTTGCTTGCAGCACTATGGCACCGGCGACGATCGCAACGACTGCAACTGTCAGAGCTAAAATTACTCTGCGCTCTGAGCGAACCATATGATCCACGGCGCTCATCACTTTCCGTCGGGCGCGGTTGTTAGCTTCACCAATACCTTAAAAAGCAGCTTTATATCGGCCGCCATTGTCTGATGAGAAATATATTCGAGCTCTCGACGACATTTCTCCTCAAAGGACGCATGGCGACCAAATAGCTGGGCTGGCCCCGCAATGCCTGGCGTAACCGATAGGCGCATAAGCTGCCAAGGTTCATATTCTTCCAACGGTGCCGAATTGGCGCGCGGGCCGACAAGCGACATCTCGCCCTTCAAGACGTTAAAAAGCTGGGGCAATTCGTCGAGACTTAAGGCTCTTAGATACCGGCCGACCCGCGTTATTCGGGGATCCTTAGTGAGTTTGAATTCGGGCCAAGTGGCCTCATTCAGGTGAAGCAACGAAGCGCGCATCGCCTCTGCGTTCGTATGCATGGACCGAAATTTGTACATAAGGAACGGCCTACCAAGGTGCCCGATCCGGCGATGCGCGTAAAAAACTGGGCCCGAGCTCTCTGTTTTGACGGCAATAGCAATAAGAACAAAGAGCGGAACCAGTACGGGCATTGCAAGAAATAGAAGAAAGAGGTCAAAGGCCCGCTTTCCCAGATTATAATGCATCGACCCGTCGCTTGATACCGATCCAAGGACGGAAAAATTCTTATAAAAGACGTATTGCGCACCAGCCGGCTTACGGCTGGAATTTGGCACTATAGACGCACACATTGAGCCAACCCTAAAATTGGCCTGTTATGAAATCCACCTCAAAATTATCCGCAATTTATAATGCGATAACTGATTATAGACACTTTAAAACGTAGCCTATCAGGCTACTCGCCAGACGCCAGATCACCTCTCGCAAAAAAAGATTGCGAACCATCGTCTGCGCAAGCGAATAAAAAATTTATGTATTTCGGCGGCCTAACGTAATTCTTAGGCCTGTATTATGTTACGTTAGATTATCGATCCCAGCAACAATATGTTTCCTCAACGCAGACAATCCACCCTTAGCCGAAATAGAGGACCGCCCCCTATTCGGGCTTTATGTAGACATAAAGCGCCAGTAATCTACCAAGAATTGTGGACGACCCTAGGAGAAATTTTTTTATTTTTAATGCTGCCCCTAACTAATACTTCGTGATTCCTACGCGCATAGACGGTTTTAGCGAAATCTTCATCTCCCCAAGGTTGCGGCGCAGATCAAGTAGGGTCGAATCAACGAAAATTTTGTGTTGGAACCGACTTCCTAGTGCTACGGCCACAAATAAGCTATTCTTCGCTCACTAATTTCATCCGTCGTAAAAACGAAATCTATTATTTGAACATCCCTACCCAACCGTGGAGTTAGATGCTGTGAATTTTTTTATTGCACTTACGCTTCTATGTATTGGTCTGCAGCTATATCATTATGTGCTCTACCCACTGATTATCAGCAGTATCGCCGCATTTATGCCACGCCGCGACATTCGTGCTTTGAACGAAGCCCGAACCGTATCCCTAATCATTTGCGCCTATAACGAAGCTGGAATGATTCGGGAAAAGCTTGCAAATTGCGCGGCGCTCGCCCCGCCCCCTAAAGAGATCATCGTGATCTGTGACGGATCGACCGATGGGACTGAGCAGGTGGCAAAAACCTATCCGGTGGGGCGAGCAAACATACGGTTTTTGTTCCAGGCGGAGCGTCGGGGGAAATCCGCTGCCATGAACCGGGCCGCAGCGGAAGCATCAGGCGACATTCTGCTCTTTTCTGACGCGAACGCGATGTATTCCCCAAATACGATCGTCGCGATCGAAAGGGGTTTTGCGGACCCTTCGGTTGCCGTTGTAAGCGGCGCGAAACACACCAGAGGGGCTGACGGCGTTGGAACAGGCGATGGCCTGTACTGGCGCTATGAAACCTTTATCAGGCGATGCGAGACGCGCATCGGCTCGACCGTGGCCTCGGTCGGGGAAATTGTCGCTATCAGACGTGACGATTGGCGCCCTATCCCAGCTGGAACGATAAATGACGACGCGTGGCTGACGCTGTCTAATCTGGCCCGGGGGCGTCGGGTCGCTTTTGCCAGTGATGCGCACAGCTATGAGGATGCCAGTGCAAACCACCAGCTTGAAAGCCAACGCCGGCGGCGCATGAATGCCGGAAGGCTACGCTTGATCGCCCGGGTGGAAAATTGGCCGTGGCGTCATCCTTGGCCCTTGTTTGCGTTTGTCTCGCACAAAGTGCTACGGCTTTTTTTGCCGGTTTTCATGTTCATCGGTTTTGCGGCTAATCTCGCGGTCGTACTGCAAGAAGCCTCGCCCCAGTTCATGGACTACCTTTTTGCTCTGCAATTATGCGGGGCGGCGCTGATCCTTGTCGGGGGCTTGGCCGCCCGCCAGTCATGGCGCCTGCGGCTGCCGCTTGTCGCCTATCACGTCTTTCGCGGCAATATCGCGGCGCTTTTTGCAATGTGGGATATTTTGCGCGGTAAATCTCATGTAATTTGGGAAAAGCCCGCGCGCTAAAGTGGGCGGGCCTTGTGCTCCCCACGATATGCGGCAAGTGTGCCTTGCATCATGCGGTCAATGCTAAATGCATCAAGCACCATAGCTTGCGCGGCTGCTCCGACATTGCGCCTTTGCTCAGGATTTTCTCGAAGGTGTTTAAGGCACTGCGCCAATGCGCCCGCGTTGCCATTGTCAAAAATAAAGCCCGTTTCCCCGTTAATCAGGACAGAGGTGATCCCTGGCAGATCAGAGGCAACAATTGGTACGGCTTGGCGACAAGCTTCGAGCACAGAATAGGGCAAAGCTTCGCTGTCGGAGGGTTGGCAGAGCAGATCGAAACCAGCGAGTACACCGGGAATGTGAGATTGGAAGCTCGCAAAATGCACCTGGTCATCGAGATTGAGTTCGCGAACCTGAGCGCGCAGCACGGCCTCCTCCCGCCCTGTTCCGGCAATATAGAGGCGCAGGTCGGATATGCCCTTTTGCTTGAGCCTATGCAACGCAGCAAAGAGGTGTCGATGCCCCTTCACCGCCTCCAGCCTGCCCACCGTGCCAAGAATCAGCCCGCCTGCAGGCCAGCCTGCCTCATGTCTCAAGTCTTGGGTCCGTACAGGGGCGGCAAGCGGCTCCAGCCCGTTCTGGCTTAACACCACCTGATTTGGGTCGCTCGCGAAATGTTTCCGCAGATAGCCGTCGACCACATGGTTCACGGCGATGCAGTGGAAGCCCGAGCGGACACACATGTGCAAAGCCCCCTCGTGCAGATGGCGCCGCAAGAAACTGGGGTGGGTTTGACGGTATACTGAATGGACGGTCGCCACACGGTAAGGCAACCGCAGAACCCGAGCAGCTAGCGCGGCCCAATACTGTGATTGCATATTATGCGCGTCGATCACCCGGCTGCCGTTTTCCCGCGCAAGCTTAATTAGCCCCCAAGCCAGCCGTGGATCCCCTCGCCCCAAGTCAAAGGCGCGTACGGAAAGCGCCTCTTCCACCAGCCTTTGGTGAAGCACCGTCCCTTTTAATACGCAGATGCAATAGGAAATGCCCTGCGATTCCAGCCAACGCGCGGTTTGCAGCACCCGCACATCAGCACCGCCAAAAGAACGGGCAAAGCAAACAACCAATACGGGCCCGGTCGTTTTCATACCGAATTTCCAATCAGCTGTGATAGGTTAGTCGAATATTTGAAAATGACCAACATAGATCCACCCTTTTCGATTGGACTGTTTATGACAAGAGATTTCTCTCTGCCGTTGCCGTCGAATAGCGACGCTCAAAGGCGGATAATTCATTTAATCGACGGGCTTGGCCACGGCGGCGCAGAGAAATTGCTGGCGCCGATCCTGAGCGGTCTGCGGGATGCAGGTTTTGATGCCAGTGTCGTTGCGTTTCAAGAAAAGGATGGCAACCTGGAGATTGAACGGCTTCAGGATCACGGTGTGCCGGTCAAACTTATACCCATCACCAAGGTTCGGCGAATTGACCAGATCACCGCCACGTGGCGGCAATTGCGCGCTATGGGGCCAGCACTCATTCATGCGCATCTACAATATGCGATTATTCTGGCAGGTGGGCTGAACCGTTGGGCCAATATTCCCGCAGTCGCTACGCTGCATACAGACGGTCTTAAGGGCGGTTCACTTGGTGGCGCGATGCGCATGGCGCTGATGAAACATAGTTTAAACACTTGGGTGGATCAGACCATCACCCTCTCCCCTGCTTCATTGTCGCAGGCGCGGGCCGACGGGTTGAATAAGGCGCAACTCATGGTGCTGCCAAACGGCATCAACTTGTCGCGCTTTTGCAGCCACCAAGAAGATCAGATTGGCCGGGAGACCGTCCGCAGATCCTTGGGCATTGGGCAGGATGAATTGCTTATCCTTTGTGTGGCGGTACTGCGCGCAGAAAAGGGTGTAGACCGACTTCTGACGGCGCTTTCAGAGCTTCCCCCTGCGGCCTATGCCCTGCGCGCGGTGATCGTGGGCGAAGGCGCTGAACGGTCCCGACTGGAAGCGCAGGCGCAAAGACTTGGCCTTAACGGTAGGGTGCAGTTCCTCGGCTACCGCAGCGATATTGCGGATTTGATGAAAGCGGCCGACATTTTTGTGCTGCCAACTTTTGCTGATGCGCTGCCTACGGTGGTCATCGAAGCAATGGCCAGCGGTCTGCCAGTTATTGCCAGTGCCGTTGGGGGGATTCCCCATATGGTCGAAAGTGGCATCGAGGGTTTGCTCGTCCCAGCAGGTGAGCCCGCAGCCCTTGGCGCAGCATTGACGGACCTATCTCATGACCCCGACCGGCGCTTGGCCTACGGACGGGCAGCACGCAGGCGGGCTGAAAAGGAATTCGCCCTGGAAGTACAGATCGAACGTCTGGGCCTGCTTTACGAGAAGCTTATAAATGACAAAGGCACGCTCCTGTGAAGATTGCCCTTGTAGAAACCGATGCGCAGGGCGGGCTTATACATTTTGCCTATCACCTCACGGAGGCTTTAGACGAAGAGGGCCATGAAACAAAGCTTTTTACCGGTAAAAACTTTGAACTCGCAGGACGGGCGGGTTCGGTAAATGTTGCGCCCATTCTGAACCTTTGGCCACAGGTCGAGAAGGACCGGATGGAGCAGCAAAGCCTGTTGGCAAACCTCCAACGCAAGCTGCGCCGCGTCTGGCGTGCGGTTGTGTTGTTCCGCGAATGGGGGCGGCTCACGGTGCATTTATTGCGCGAGCAGCCGGACGTAGCCATTTTCAGCGTTATTCGTTTTCCCATGCTGTTTATCTTTCTTGGCATCCTGCGCCTTACGGGGATGCGGCTTGCTCAAATCTGTCATGAATTCACACAACGAGATCGCAAGCATAGTTCATTTCGCAGGGTTGGCGGCGCGGTCCAGAGCTTAGGTTATCGTTTATTCGACATTATCTTTTTTTTGTCCAAAGACACGCAAAAGGAGTTCTATAAATCTTATCGTTTTACCGGTGCATCCAGTGTTCTTCCGCATCCGCCACAGTTGCTCTTTCACGATGCCCCGATTGATAGGCAAGAAATGCGCGACCTGTTCGAAACGGTCCTGACTGACAAGGTTGTACTAATGTTCGGCTTGCTGCGCCCGAGCAAAGGCGTAGATCAGCTCGTTGCGGCATTCGCCCAAGTGCCAGCAAAGCACAACGCAAAGCTGGTCATAAGTGGCTATCCCACGGCACTGTTCGACACCAAGGCAGTGCGTCAAAGTGCAAAATCCCTTGGGATCGAAGCACGCAGTCGCTTTCACTTCGATTACCTGCCAAACGAAAAGCTCGCCTCCTTGATCGATCTGGCAGACGTGGTCGTATTCCCCTATCGCAACGCGACAGCGAGCGGCGCGCTTGCCTTGGCCCAAAGCTTCGGCAAACCCGTCATCGCGACCCGCGTGGGGGGCTTGGCCGAAGCTATTGTCGAAGGAGAGACCGGCATTCTGGTGCCCCCAGAAGATCCAGCCGCATTGGCTGCGGCGATCGACGACTTGCTCGCCCACCCTGAAAAGGCAGCCCGCATCGGGCATACTGCGGAACAACTGCTGAAAGATGAACGCTCGTGGAAGACAGTAGCGCAGCTGATCACCTTACAACTCACCGCAAAGGGTCAGGACAGCCGCGACGGTGGCTCGGCATGACCGGCGCCGCGGCCGAAGCCCAAGCTGTTCAGAGCGGCCGACCCTGACAATTTCCACATCTTCAACCGCAGTTTAAACCAAGTATCAGAAGACCCGACCACCAAACGGCCAAGACGAAATACATCCGCCGTGGACGTATTGGGCTGCTCTTGGGTAGTGACTGCGTGCGTGATGTTAAGACTGCGCAAAACAGCAATCGCGCGTGCGTCGAAATCCTGCGTCCGCCCGTTCGGATAGGCAAAGCCAGCACAGTCTCCGTCATTCAGCTCCCCCACGGATTGAACAGACCCTTCAATTTCGACCTTCAGAGCCTCGTTGCTAAGCGCTGATAATAAGGGGTGAGACACAGTATGGGCGCCGAACTGAAAAACGCCCTTTTGCCGTGCTGCGTGAATGTCCGCCGCATCGACCATTGCGAAGTCTGAATTCGGCAGGGTAATCGGGTCTACTGGACAATTCAGAGCACGCTCAATCTCTTCTGCAACAGCGTCGGGGGCATCCGGCCTTAGCGATTTCGCTGCGGCCTGTAAGGTGGCATTCGCTACGCTGCGATCCTTAGCATTGGTAAGCGCAAACTCACGACCCCGCCAGTGCAGGGATGTAACCGTGGTATTTTGCAGAGCAAAAAGAATGCGATTTGGCCATAGCAGGTGATTATTGCGTATCAGTCCGGTGGTCAGAAACTGCGTTGCCTGAAAGCCAAAACGCTCAAGAATTGGCCCGGCAACGGTGAGATTATTGCGATAACCATCATCAAACGTGATCGCGACAGCATCCCTTTCAAGCCCCTCGGCGCTTTGTGCCTTGAGCGCAGCATCCAATGGCAGCACATCAAACCGGCTCCGCTCTAGCCCGCGCATCTGCGCCTCAAACCGCTCGGCGGACAAAAAGCAATAATCCTCAATCGACCCCGGTTCTTTGCAGATCGAATGATAGCAAAGTATCCAAAGGCGGCCCAGCCTTCGGTTGGCGGATTTTGCTTTTCCATCGGGTTGCATTGTTAGTCCTGCCTACGCGCCATCCTACAAACTACCCTAGCAGAAAACTCGCTAAGAAGCACCGACCAGTGCACGGCGCCACTGCAAGCTGTGCAAAGGTTCCTTTTTGTGCCACGTTTAGAGAAGTTCACTGATCGTACGGTAGAGCCTTTCAGGAGCACGTTCCGATGCCCCGCAAAACTCGGGTACAACCGCTTCAAAACCTCGGCAAACAGGCGGCGCGCGGCGCGTCGGTCACTTTGGTGAGCTATCTGGCCTCGCGACTTCTCAATCTCCTCTCAACCATCTTGCTTGCCAGATATCTCTACCCCGAAGGCATGGGGCTTATTGCGGCCGCGATGCTCGTCATCGAAATGGTCGACATGCTGCGCGATCTGGGGTTTCGCGAGGCGCTAATTTACAACCGCGATCAATCTCAGTCGTCGCTGAACACCGGGTTCGTGTTATTCCTTGCCCTCGGTATCGCGCAGGGCATTCTGGTTTTGGGCGCAGCGCAGCTTGCGCCCCTCGTTGTAGATAATCTTTTAATTGTGCCCCTACTGACTTGGCTTGCGCTCATCTTTCCGATCAACACTACAGGGGCGATCCAAGAAGCCCTTTTACAAAAGTCCTTTCAGTTTGGCCGACTAGCGCTTGCCGAAATTGCATCTGTCGCGATGAAATGCGCTGTGATCCTGCTGATGCTCGAAATGGGCTACGGGATCGCAAGCTTTGTCGCCGCCATATTAATCAGTCGAGCGTTTCGGGTGGCCCTGCTCTGGCTCGCCTCAGAATGGAGACCGGGCGGAGACTTTTGGGATATCAAAGGCGCGAAGTTCCTGTTCTCTTATGGTCGCCATATTGTGATGATCAGCATCCTTTTCGTCTTGCGCAGACGCGCTGATCAAGTTGCAATCGTCGTGGCACTAGGAGACGTGCAGCTTGGGCTCTATTATATGGCCGCACGCATCCCCGACATTGCGATCTTGGGCATCTGCGCCACGCTTACCAAGGTAATCTTTCCAACCTTAACCGCCGTTTCCGAAGACGTCCCGCGACTGGGCAAAGCCTATCTCAAGACCCTGGCCGCGAGTATGATGATCATGGCGCCGATCTCTTTAGGTCTGGCTGCTGTTGCCCCATTGGCGGTCCCGGTCCTGTTTGGTGAGGAATGGAGCGGCGCGATCCCGGTGTTGGTCGTACTTGCACTTACCGGTATACCCATCACCTTAGGATGGTCCGCGGGTGACGTTCTCAAAGCCACAGGCCGTCCGGGGCTCTTGTCCAAAATTTCTGTTGTGGAAACAAGTTTGGGCCTGCCATTGGTTTGGCTGGTTGCGGGGATCACCCAAGACATTCTTAGCGTGGCCATTGCCGTGATGCTGATCGAAAGCCTTGCGGCTTTTCTGCGGATATGGGTCATGCGCTCCTATTGGCATGTTCGACTGTTCGACAGCCTGCGCGCCATTCTGGCCCCAATGGGAGCGGCGCTTTCCATCGCGGCTGTGGTGCGCCTTGCCGAGCCAGTTTTGATCCAGAGGATTGGCCAGAGCGGTGCGCTCGGCGCTGCCGTTTTGCTCGGGGCGTTGCTTTATCCGGTGTTCTTGCTCATTATCGACCAGAGAACAGTGTTCTCCGTCCTGTCGCTTTTCAGTAGAGAGGCACTTGCTGACAAATGAACATTTATCACAGAACCCATATTCAGCTTAGGTCTCCGACGCTGATCAACATGCTGATGCTGTGCTGCCTCTTCGCCCTCAGTTTCGCCAACCCGAGCTTTAGCGCCGATCCATCCTCCGTCGCGCACCTTGAAAAGCAAGCTGCGACTTACAAGCGCCCATATGGACCGCGTGCGCCCTGGAACATTCCGGTCAGAGGTCTGCCGCTGCACCCTGACAGCGATTACTATGCCAAGCTGATGTGGTACGACGCGCCCAATACGAAGGGTAACTACAACCTCAGCTTCTTTACCTATACCTACCCGGTTTACCACGCCAAGGACGCCGCCGGTGTTATTGAAGTGCGCACCCGTTGGCCGTCGAACATCAACCGTAGACGCGTCCCTTGGCACCCCAATTGGCGGCCCGCTCCCGGAAATGATGGACAGGTCATTATCCTCGATAAAGCACGCGGGCTGGAATGGAACCTCTTTCAGGTGCAGCCCCGGCGCACCTATCTTGCGGCGACCAATGGCAGCCTCGTTCCCGGTGACTACCGCACGCGCACCAAGGGTTATGAACCGTCGCGGGGCATCGGCATCCCCTATCTCGCCATGTTGGTGCGCCCCGAAGAGATCTTTCGCGGCCGAATTGATCATGCGCTTTCAATGCCGATCTCAAACCCAGACGGGCGGTATTTCGTCGCTCCGGCTACCAAGTTAGAAAACAGACACGGTCGCAAGGGTATCCCGCTCGGCATGCGCTATGCCCTGCGCGTCTCTGATTCCGAGATCGAAAGCTGGGTACGGAGCTTAGGCGGCGCTTCCAAGGCAACCCAGCGTTCAGCTCGTATCATCGCGCGCGCGTTGCGTGACTACGGCTGGTTCGTCACCGACACCTCCGGCAGCGCCAGCTTTCAGTTCGAAGCCTCGCTCACTGCAGGACGTGAGTGGCAGCATTTGGGGCTTTCAGAAGTGCAGATCGGTGATCGGAAACTGCCGAGAGACCTACTGGATGGACTGATCCGCCCGGAGCGCATCTACGTCATCGCGCCAAGTGACACCTATCGGTAGGTGCTGCTTGCCGTTCGCTATGGGTTCATCGAAAGAACGTTTAATGTGTAGCTGCATCAGCTAAAGTTTAATTTCCGGCTCGCTCTTAGGCCTCGCCAGATTGACGACTGTGAGATCGGCCGCACGTCTCTGCCTAACAGCCCACCCGGGAACCAAAAAAGCCCTCTAAGGCATTAACCTTAAAGGGCTTATTTTGGCTCCGGCGGTAGGGATCGAACCTACGACCAATTGATTAACAGTCAACTGCTCTACCGCTGAGCTACGCCGGAATGCCTATGTCCGTCCTGTGGGCAACGCCACCGGACAGCGGCTCTTTAACTTGCGCGGTCCGGTAAGCGCAAGGGCTTTTGAGAGGTAACTAAGATTTTTTTCTTAGAAGCCGGCGTTTGTTTCTGCAACTGGCATCTTGCAGGGTCTTAACCGCCGAGTGGCGTGGTTTGTATTGCGCGGAACATGCCATCGGTGCCCTGCCCGACCAGCGTCAGATCTTTCAATACAATAGGTTTAGAACGAGCAGCAGCGAACTGTTCGGTGGCAGCGGTTTCAACCTGCGCACGCATGTTTCGGGGAACACGGCCGGTGAGAGTGATGTGAAAGCGAAAACTGTCCATGAGGTGGGGATAGCCCCAATCGCACAAGTTGCGCAGCTGCCTATCAGAAAGACGCGCCTGCTGACGGCGGGCAAAGTCAGCGGCGGTCAGCGGCGCGCGGAACGGGTCTAGAGTGCGCACCACATGTGCTGCACAGGCGTTTAAATCGGTGACGTCCCCCAGTGGCGTCAGGGCCAAGAAGCTGCCCATCCACGTCAGGCTCAACCCATTCAGCCAAACCGGGGCAAGGTCCGTGCAAAGATCAGCAAACTCCCGACGAAGGGATGGCAGATCGCAGCCACTCGCAAGGGCGAAGGGCGGCTTGATGGTCGCGTGAAACCCGTATTTGCGGGGGGCCTCGGTAAGCGCTCCTATCTCTAGCCCCGCGATAACGGGCTGAGAGGGCGCGTGGCCTTGTGCAATGTCCCAGCCCAGCCATGACGCACCGGCAGCGCCCAAATCGCCTTGGGGCGTAAAGTAGATGGCGTAGCGTTCAAATTCCATGCGTCTTTTCCAATCGCGGTGCCTTGCCGCTTGCCGCCCAACCGCAGACGGCACTGCGTCTGCGGTCAATGCAACGGTCATCGCAGAGCCCTCAAAAGCCAGCCGCTTGACCGTCCTTGCGCGGATCAGACCCTGCGGAATAGCCGCCCCCCGGCAGACGCTGCACAAGCTGCGCTCCACCAAAACCAAAGGCATTGTCCGGCGCTTCGACTTGGATCTGATGGCCCAGATCCCGCAGCCCCTGCAAAAGATCAGGGTGCATCGCAGGCTCGCAGGCCACTTCCAATCCTGACAAAATGCGCCATCGCGGCGCGTCGGCGGCGACCTGCACATCCTGCCCCCAAAGCTGGGTACGCAAAAGCAATTGCATATGCCCCTGCGCTTGGATCGGTCCGCCCATCATACCGTAGGCCATCAGCGGCGCGCCATTCTTCATGGCGAAGCCGGGGATGATGGTATGAAAGGGCCGTTTGCCGCCCGCGACGATATTTTGATGCCCGGGTTCAGTGCTGAACCCAAAGCCCCGGTTCTGCATCGACACACCTGTGCCCGGCACAACCACGCCCGAGCCGAAACCCGCATAGTTGGACTGGATAAAGCTGACCATCATGCCAGAGGCGTCCGCGGTGCTCATCAAAACGGTGCCGCCTTGCTTTGGGGCGCCAGCGCCAAAGTCCTGCGCCTTGTCGCTATCGAGGAGTGCGGCCCGTGACTTGAGATAGGCAGGGTCAAGCAGCGCTTTCTCGTCCACCTCGGTCATCGCGGTGCGGTCGGCTACATAGGCATGCAGGTCGCGGTAGGCCAGCTTGCAGGCCTCGATCTGCAAATGCACGGCCATCAGGTCATCCGGCCCGTGCGCGCGGATGCTGCTGTACTCCAGAATGCCAAGCGCCATCAGGGCGGCGATCCCCTGCCCGTTTGGCGGAATTTCATGCAAGTCCACGTCGTCGAAGGACTGGCTGATCGTGCCGCACCAATCGGGCTTATGTCCGGCCAGATCTTCGAGCGTCATGGCACCGCCGTTCGCATTGGCGTGGGCCACAATTTCTTCTGCAATTTCGCCTTCGTAAAAAGCACGGCCCTTGGTTTCTGCGATCAGGCGCAGCGTGCGCGCGGCACCGGGGTTGCGAAAACGCTCGCCCGCACGGGGTGCGCGGCCTTCGGGCAGAAAGGTTTCAGCAAAGCCCGGCTGCTTGCCCAGCACCTCGGCCCCGCGCGCCCAAAGGGTGGCAATGATGGGCGACACCAAAAACCCGTCTTCAGCATAGCCAATCGCCGGGGCAAGGATGCGCGCAAGGTCAAGCTTGCCAAATTTTTCAGACAGTTCGATCCAAGCGCTCACAGCGCCCGGCACCGTCACGCTATCCCAGCCATGTTGCACCATGCCGTCCGGGAAACGTTCCGGCGACCAAGCGGCAGGCGCACGGCCCGAAGCGTTCAGCCCGTGCAGTTTTTCCCCGTCCCACAGGATGCAGAAAGCATCGGAGCCAAGGCCGTTGCCTGTGGGCTCCACCACTGCCAAGGTTGCTGCAGTGGCGATCGCAGCGTCGACTGCATTGCCCCCCTGCTGCATGATTGACAGCCCGGCCTGTGTGGCAAGCGGCTGCGACGTCGCGACGATATTGTCGGCGACAACGGGGGAACGGTGAGAAGGGTAAATCGGATCGTGACGGAGCATGACTGTCCTTTGCTAAGCTAAACGGCGCCCGCCCGGCGCATATTCTGCGCAGGCTGGGCGTTTGGCGGCAAACTGACGGTGAAACGGACTGTATGCAACTGCTGGAGCGGCAATTTGGCTTGATCCTACATCAGAACTGTATGCCCAAAGTGCCTAGTGATGCAGATGAACCAGGGACTTGGGGCAAGCGTCACATTCCCGCCCCGCGGTGAGAACTGTCAGCCCTTCAGCTTACGCTCCTGTCGCTGCTGGGCACGGAGCAAGGCGCGGTGATGCCGAAAGCTTCGCTCGCAGTGGGAGGGGGTAAAGATCAAAACCCAGATCGCCCAAAAACGATGTTCCACGCGGTATTGCCATGCGCGGGCGCAGAGTGACTGGTCAGCATCAGCAAAGATGCAGTTGTGTAGGATACGCGACCAGTCTCTGATATTTACCACCACCGGGAACCTCGCTTTCGCACGACAGCGGGCCACTTTCGGCGCCTCTACTGTCTAGGATTTGGTCCCCCCGGATCACGAAGAAGCTTGCACAGAACATTGCCGAAAATGAGGCGAGGGAAGGATTTAAACATGCGGATCAGAGGTTAAATTCCCGCGAACAGACCGTGCGAAAGGTTCTGGCCGGTGAGGTGCAATATAGGATTCAGGCGGTGCGAAGCATGAGGGACCGCGGACAGGGAGCCGCTTGATCGCATCCGGACCATAAGACCCAATCTCTCAGCTGTACCCTTATGGCTAGGGAACCAAGCTACGCCCGGATGAGTTTTCCACCAAGCTTCAATCCGAAAGGGCGCCCATGACTGACAAGGCCCGACCATCCCCACATAGCAGCAGCGATCAAGACCCTGCGACACCCCACTCAGAGGAACCAGCAGGTGGCTGGGGATCCCTCGAAGGGGTGACGCGCATTTTTGGCGAAGCAGGCTCATCGACAGTCGCGGCCAAAATCTTGTCAAAACTGAACAAGCCCGGGGGCGTCATGTGCAGTTCCTGCGCTTGGGCCAAACCCGCCAAACCGCATACATTCGAGTTTTGCGAGAACGGCGCAAAGGCGACATTGTGGGAACTGGACGGCAGTCGGGCAGACCGGGAATTTTTTGCGAGCCATAGCCTCAGGGATTTGAAGACCTGGCACGATCATGATCTTGAAAAAGCCGGACGCCTGACCGAGCCGATGAAATACGACCCTCACCGCGACCGTTATGTTCCGGTAAGCTGGGACGAGGCTTACCATGAAATCGGAAAAGAGCTAAACGCAATCCCCGCGCAAGAGGCAGTCTTTTATTCTTCCGGCCATGCTGGTCTAGAAGCCTCCTACCTTTATGCTCTGTTCGCCCGCGCAATGGGGCATCAGAACCTGCCCCAATCGTCGAACATGTGTCATGAGACGACCAGCGTGAACCTGCAAAACTATATCGGTACGCCAGTGGGCACCTGTACCCTCGAAGACTTTGAACACTGCGATGTGATTTTCTTTTTCGGACAAAACACAGGCACCAACTCTCCTCGTTTTCTTCATACGCTAAAGGCCGCGGTTGACCGGGGCTGCCGCATCGTAACCTTTAACCCGATCCGCGAGCGTGGGCTGATCGAATTCGTCAACCCGCAGAACCTGCTTCAAATGACCGTGGGCAAGAGCACGCAGATCTCCGAAAAATACTTTCAGGTGAAACCGGGAGGGGATGTCGCGGTTCTTGTGGGTTTGGTCAAATGTCTGCTTAAGGCTGAAGCGAATGCGCCGGGTACGATAATTGATCAGACCTTTATCGATACTCAGACAGAAGGCTACCCCGACATGCTGCAAGCTGTCGAAAGCGCATCTTGGGCAGAGATTGAGCGTAATTCCGGCCTTACCCGCGCCGTGATCCAGCAGGCAGCGGATATTTATATGTCCGCCGACCGGGCCATTGCAATCTACGGGATGGGTCTGACGCAGCATGTGAACGGTTGGCTTAACCTCGGGATGCTCTGCAACCTGTTGTTGATGCGCGGTAACATCGGCAAACCGGGTGCGGGTATCTCTCCAGTTCGGGGGCATTCGAATGTGCAGGGCCAACGCAGCGTCGGGATTGGCGAGAAGTCTGCCCATATGCCCGCCGACAAACTTCGTGAGATGTTCGGCATTGAGCCGCCGCAGCAAGAGGGACTGAACGCAGTTCATGCCTGCGAGGCCATCCTTGAAGGCCGGGTGAAAGCGATGATCAGCATGGGCGGCAACCTGATCCGCGCCCTGCCCGACCGCGCGCGGATGGAAGCGGCATGGCCTTCATTGCACCTGACGGTCCATGTCGCAACAAAGCTGAACCGATCCCATCTTGTGCCGGGGCAAATCAGCTATCTGCTTCCCTGTCTGGGCCGCACTGACAAGGACATTCAGGCAACTGGCCCCCAAGCTGTCACAATGGAAGATTCGCTGTCGCACATCTATGCCTCGCTCGGCGAGGCGGAACCGCCAAGCGCTGAACTGCGTTCAGAAACAGCAATTGTTTGCGGCTTGGCTAAGGCGACGCTGCCAGACAATCCTGCGCTAAAATGGGACGATTGGGCAGGCAATTACGACCTGATCCGCGATCTTATTGCCGAGCATTTTCCTGACGATTTCGCTGATTTTAACGGTCGCATGTATGAGCCCGGCGGCTTTGACCGTGGCAATCCCGCTCGCCAGCGCAATTGGCAAACAGACAGCGGCAAAGCGCAATTCACCACGCCCACGACCCTTTCAGCACTTGGCGAGTTGCCGTCTGACAAGACCACGATGACGCTGATCACCCTGAGGTCAAACGATCAGTTCAACACCACGATCTACGGGTTCTCGGACCGGCTAAGGGGTCTCAATGGTGATCGGATGATCTTGCTAATCAACCCCGAAGAAATCGCCCGATTAGGGTTAAGTGAGGGGCAGAAAGTTGGCCTGCGATGCACCGTAGAAGATGGCGTTGAGCGCCAAATTGATGAGCTGACCCTGACCGCCTATGACCTGCCGGCGGGATGCGTGGCCGGGTATTATCCGGAACTGAATCCGCTGGTCCCCCTAAGCCTGCACGAAAAGAATTCGCAAACGCCCGCTTACAAGGGCACGCCAGTAAGGGTTTTGCCATGAGCTTGCATATTCCAGACCTCGTGCCCCGCCCGTTGGTCCAAGAAACCCCCGTTGCGATTGTCTGCAATGGCTCGACGCTTGGGGTGATGATGGCCTCGCCGACGGACCTAAAAGATTTCGCCATCGGCTTTGCCCTCACCGAAGGCCTTGTCGAAAAAGCATGTGAGTTGGAAGACCTTGAAGTCATTCACCATGACATCGGCGTGGAGGCCCGGTTCTGGTTAAAGGGGGACGCTGCTGCGGTTCTAGCCGCAAGGCAACGCGCACTAATCGGCCCAGTCGGCTGTGGCCTTTGTGGGATAGACAGCCTTGCCAAAGTTGACCGCGCCCTGCCCCGCCTGCCAGATGGCAGCCTGCGTCTACCTCTTACGGAAGTTTGCGGCGCACCGGCAAAGATGCGCGCCTATCAGCCTGAACATGACCGAACCCGCGCCTGCCACGCTGCCGGGTTCTTTAGGCAGGACGTCGGGATCGTCGTCGCGCGCGAAGATGTCGGCCGTCACAACGCGCTCGATAAGCTTGCGGGCGCCATCGCACAGGCTGAGGAAGATCCAGCCACGGGCGCTGTCGTTCTAACCTCTCGGGTTTCAACTGAAATGGTGCAGAAAACCGTCGCGATGAAAGTTCCGATGTTGATCGCTGTCTCAGGGGCGACAGATTATGCCCTTCGACTGGCTGAACGCGCCAACCTGACCCTCGTAACCCGTACCCGCGGCGGCAGATGCGAAGTTCTGGTTGCCCCGCAGCGTGTTATTTGAGGCTGAACGCCGTCGGGTGCAAACCGAAGCGCCTTGTCCAGGTGAAGATTGCTGCTCATACTGACCAAATGGATTGGACAAACCCTTCTCCCACGCTGTTTCGAGCGGTTTTCTTTAGTCTGCTGGTTCCGGCTTCTTTCGCCCAAGCTGAACCGGAACCGCGCGTTTTCGTGGTCCGCGAGCGCGCCACCGCGAGTCTGCTAGGTGGCGAGTTGACCTTCAGAGTGCTGAAGATAAGGGGCTACACAATTGACGTAAAAGCCTTTGGCAAGAAGCGCATGTTGAAGATCGGAGATACCCTTTCAGCCCAGAGCGCAGATTGCTTAGTGACATTTCAAGAAATTGCCGCTGAGACCCGCCTCGCGCGGTTTACGACTGACTGCTAGTCGTCGCCACAGACAGGCAAAAACACGCCAGCTGAACACCGCTTCGGCCAGCGTTTTTTGCGTTGGCTGATCAGTGCCGCAACAGCTCTATCAGAAATTCATCTGTATTTTTAACGGCAAGGGGCTAAGCTGCTAAGGTCAGGTTTGCCAAAAGTCAGCGAGGATTAAAGGATAGGTTGACCGTCAAACCACATATTCTTGGGGGCTTTAGTGCGTGTCATACTTGAACGACCCAGAAATCGGCCGGGTGTCAGATGGGCTCTACCTAGACGTCCTTGCAGGAATTCTGCTGGGCGACTACCCACCGCAAAGCAGGCTGCCGACTGAGACTAAACTAGCCCAAGATTACGGTGTTTCGCGCACGATTGTACGGTCCGCCCTAGAGCTTTTGAAGAACGATGGCGTGGTGCAGTCGCGTCAGGGGTCCGGCACCGTTGTCGTGCCGTTTAACCCCAGCAAGATTGCGAAACTGAACCGCGATGCCCAATTGCCCCGGCTGAAGGACTGCTATGCCTGCCGCCTTGCGATAGAGCCCGCGATAGCCGGGGCGGTGGCTCAAAATCTTACGAATGCCGCACGTGACTTCTTAACAGAACAACGCGTCATTTTGAGCCAGAACAAACCGAATGATACTGAACGCTCTGCCAGTGACGCGCAATTTCACATCCAACTGGCACAGTTCTCACAGAATGCCTTCTTCATCTCAACGATGACCAATATGCGTCCCCATATGCTCTTTGCCATGAATATCTCCAAGACGCTGAATCGGACTGCGCAGCAGCAGCACTATGATCTTTCCCACAGAGAGCATCTAAAGGTTATCGACGCCATCTTGACCCGAGATTTCGAGGCCGCGCGGGACGCCATGCGGTCGCATCTCCGTCGAGGATCAGAGCGCATTTTTCAGCAGCACGGCACAACGACCGACGGCTGAAACCCAATGCGTGGCCCCGCCACAAAAGCCGCATGGCGTCCCAGCCGACAAAAGATGCCGCGTAGCTTGCGACTGAAAACGCCGCAGAATTTGTTTTTCAAAACAAATAGGCAGATGCGAACGGGTCGTTAAGATGCAGGAATTCTTAAAATAAAAACGGCAAAAATTAGGGAGTGCGAAAATGGCTATGCGAACGAACTTATTGATGGGACTGGCAGCGTCAACCTGTTTGGCTTTGAGCGCAGGGACAGCGGCGCAGGCCGAGAATATTGAGCTTGTCCCTTACGTTACTGGCATCAACACCCCAATTGCGATGGTGCAGCCGGAAGGCGATGACCGTAAATTCGTTATCGAACACTTTGGTCGCGTCCGCATGATCGATGCCGATGGAAATCTGTCGCCACAGCCCGTTTTGGACATCCGCAACAAGCTCGTGACGCAGTTCCATGACTTTGATGAGCGCGGATTGCTCGGCCTGACATTCCACCCTGATTTCGCTAATAACGGCAAGTTTTACATCGCCTATTCGGCTCCGATTAACACGCAAGGCGACCTTGGACAGATGTTCTGGTGGGACCACACTAACGTCGTCGAAGAATACACCATGTCCGCCGATGACCCGAATGTGGCCAACCCGAACTCAGGTCGGATCATCCACTCAATGAGCTGGCCACAGTTCAACCACAACGGACATTGGATCGACTTTGGCCCTGACGGGATGCTCTATATTTCCACTGGCGACGGTGGCTATGCGAACGACTGGGGCATTGGGCACAATGTGACAGAAGGCAACGGTCAGGATCTTAGCGTTAAGCATGGCAAGATCCTGCGTATTGACGTGAATGGCACGGACGGGGACACCAACTATACCATCCCTGACGACAACCCATTCGTCGACGATGATGAAGTCGAACCGGAAATCTACGCTTATGGCCTGCGAAATCCTTGGCGCTGTTCGTTTGACATGGGTGATGGGCGGCTTTTCTGCGGCGATGTCCAGCAAAACAGCTTTGAGGAAATTGACCTCATCACCGCCGGGGGCAACTACGGCTGGCGCGTCAAAGAAGCCTCGAAGTGTTTTGACTACACCGCCCCCGACAACCACCCGGAAACCTGCGAAAGTACCGATATGATCGATCCGATCATGGAGTACAAAAATTGCACGGCCCAGCCGGATGGCTGCGCAGGCATTTCAAACACCGGCGGCTATGTCTATCGGGGCAGCAATGAAGCCTGGGACGGCAAATACATCTTCGGCGATTGGTCCAAGAGCTTTGCTTCAATGGACGGTCAAATCTTCATCGGGTCCGAAGCCGAAGACGGCACGTGGGAAATGGAAGTTGCCACAGTCACCAATATGGACGGCAAAATCCCCTACATCCTCGCCTTTGCTCAGGATGCCGAAGGTGAGGTCTATGCTCTGACTTCTGTTACCACTGGCCCTAACGGCACGATGGACACGATCTACCACATCAAGCCGGCCGAATGATCGGCCTATCCTAAAACGCCGCGCCGCAGGCTTACCAGCCTGCGGCGCCTTTTGTCGCCTTCCATCTAAACGCCCCACCCTCTCAAATACAGGAATACCATGCTAAAAATTGTGTCGCTCATCGCTGCTTTTGGTTTCTTCGCTTCAACAAGTGCTGGTTGGGCACAAGATGCAGAAACAGGTGCAGCCGTGTTCAAAAAATGCAAAGCCTGCCATGAAATCGGCCCCGACGCCAAAAACAAAGTCGGCCCGATGCTGAACGATCTGATCGGTCGTCCGGCAGGCTCGGTCGAAGGGGCCAAATACAGCAAGAGTATGCAGAGCGCGGGTGAAAAAGGTCTGATGTGGTCGGCTGAAGAACTGAACGGCTACCTCACAGACCCGACCAAATACCTGCGCACCTACCTTGACGACAAAAAGGCGCGCTCTGCGATGTCTTTCAAATTAAAGAAAGACGAAGATCGGCTCGACGTGATCGCCTATCTTGAGACCGCCACAACTGAAACAAGCGCAGCCTCGCAAGAAGCCGCGCCCGCAGAAGATGCCCCAACAGAAGCGCCTACAGAAACGCGCACGGTAGAGGAGGTCATCGCCGACCAAACCTTTTCCGCCGCGTTCCTTGAAGACCCAACGAACTTTGAAGCGGGCAAGGAAATCTGGTTCGCTCAATGCACACATTGTCACGGCTACAAAGCTTACCCCGGCAAAGCGCCCAAGCTAAAGCCCGCCAAGTACAAGCCAGAATTCGTATTCAAACGCGTTTACAAAGGTTTCAAGAAGATGCCTGCTTGGAAGGACGTTTACACAATCGACGAAATTCGCCAGGTCGTGGCTTATATCAAAGGCAAGGGCTTTGCACCCTAAACAGCGGATTGAGCGCGAGGCTCGCTTTTTAGCCCCCACGGCCTTTCTAAGGCGGAGGAACCGTTCTTGGCCGCGTGCTGAACTAATTGGGTGCGGGCCTGAAGGTGACACAGTATCAGAACTTGCGACCAATTTGCTGGGGACTCCTGCTCTTGAACGTGAGCAGAGGGACTGTGCCGCAAATGTATCTTTTGCGATATTCTGGTTAAGGGCTCGTCTGCTCAGGACAGGCTAGATTCGTTAATTAGCTTAACGAAATCAATAACCTGATCGATACTTTCGACTGACAGCACCGCCAGCGCCTCGAACGATGTTTTCACCATGAATTATGGCGGAGACGAAGGGATTCGAACCCTCGAGACCCTTCCGGGCCTACTCCCTTAGCAGGGGAGCGCCTTCGACCACTCGGCCACGTCTCCGCGGATCGGTCTATCCTAAAAATCCAAGCAGTGACAAGCCCTTAGCTGCACTTTTTTTCGAGACAGGCAGCGACGCGCAACCCCCTGAAATATAATCAAAAGTCAGCATGATATTGAGCCGGGCTGAGATGCAACTGCAACGCTAACACGCGTTTTCTGGTCATCACGGTCGTTTAATACGACCTCAGGGCCCGCAGATCACTTCAGGCACCGCACTTACTATAGCAGTTTGACTGCCAAACCTGCGCAGCGCCCGAGAAGAGCACTTCGTTCCATGCCATGCAGGGTCGGAAGGAAACTAGCCCGGCTTCACTTGCGCGTGAAACTCAACAAGAGCCTTATACTTTTGCTCAATCGAATATTCCGGGAATTCGCTATTATTCGGTAGGGAAGCGATATCGTCAGTTCTGAAAAAGTTTTGCGGACTGGTAAGCGGGAACAACTTTCGAATGAACGCCCCCCCCCTCAGAGAGCCCGGTTGGTCTGCCATGATCGCAAGGTTGCGATTGGATTCAGCGAACTTTTCCAAAAATGCCTCTACGTCCCCTCGCCCGACGCTCGCCCTCAAAGTACCACTTGGTAACGCCTTTGATTTTAATAACGAATTGAGGTTTTTGCGAGTATATCCGGATCGCCGAAGCTCATAAATAAACCTGACAGACTCGCTAGAAAGCCCTCTATTAAGGTTTTTCTTTCTACGTTTATAAGACAGATTTAGCCCCGTAGTTTTTAAGAAATCGCTTACGCTGTCTTTCTGATGCAAATCCGCGAGGACATAATTTCGTATGACAGTTTGGGAAGGCTTTAAATGTGTTTTCCATAGGGACAGGCGATCTGCGTAATCTAAATATCGATACGCATTCGGCGTAAGACACTTGAACGGATGATCAGTACTTAAAAAGAGGTTCGCCGATTGCTCGGTTTTTGCACCTTGCTCCCAATGAGCAATCATCATCCGATCCTGTCGGCGGAGGTAGGCAACTAAGGCAATTTTTGAAAAGAAAGGTCGTATTATATTGCAGAATTTTTCTATATCGCCTTGATCTAGAAAGAATAATTCTTCTGAACTTAAGATGATGTTTCGGTCCGAGCCCTCGATCGCCTTCACCATCCGTGAAAGAACTTGCTCTTTTATCGTGTAGTTCTGCCCAACCATTTGGAACATGTGGTTCCAGTTTGCAGGAATGCCTTTCGGAGTGGGTGGAAGCAAAATCTCCCAATTTTGTTTTTGCAGTTCAGATTGCCGGGTGCGCAACGCCACCTGGATTGCCGATGTTCCCGTCTTATGTGCCCCAATGTGGATTATGGCTGATCTTGTCATCCAGTTTCTCTCGCCGGTCAGTTGCGTGTCATTGCTATAGCAGGACTGCCCGCTATCCACCTTGGACGCAATGCCTGTTGTTCAGAAGATCCCTTGCCAAGCAGTCGGGCGCTGTCTGTCGACGATAGCTCGCCCCTCGCTCACGCCGCGCTTTCCCTATTTCTAGGAAAGACCCCCCGCCTTCACAACACCTCGCCCGTAGATGGGGATCGGCCCTGCCGTCCTGGGCTCCCCGAACTGCGGCCAGCGCCGGTGCAAAATACTACCACGCAGTGATGCCGCAATGCAGCAAGAATGGGTGAAACTTTAGGGAGGCGAAGCGCAAATGGGGTAAAACTACGCTCTGTAGCAACTCACACAGCAGCGTGATGAACTTGTGAACCAAATTATGGCGCGACTTAATGTATTGATATTATTACATAAAGCAGCCCCATAGCGCCTCCTTGCGCCCTTATCGCGCCCGCAAACTGACGCACTTCGCTGCAGGGCGGAAACTTTTATCTCCTACGCTCCGTTACTACCCCACAACGACATCATCGCAATAACGCGACAGACACACACTACCAAAGGAACTCGATATGAAACTGATCATCACAACCGCCGCCGCTGCTCTGATTTCCACCGCCGCCGTTGCCGACAACTCGACCCGTTACAACGACATCTTCCTCGACACCTCGGTCGGTGCAGAAGCAGTCTATGGCGACAACACCCGCATGATGGACGCAGATGAATCGACAAAAGCGAACGACATCTTCCTGAACACTGCTGATGCGGCTAAGGCCGATGACACAGTCATGAGCACACGTAACGTGCTGCGCAGCCCAGGCGAAGGATATATCTACGGTGGCTTTGGCGAAGGCAACGACAGCCGTTAATTCGATCACCACCAATAAAAAAACCCGGCAGCGCAAGCTGTCGGGCTTTTTTATGTCGCGCCTTAACTGGCCCAGTAATAACGCACGAAATCGGACTTACGTGTTGAACAGGAAATGCAGCACATCGCCGTCTTTGACGATGTAGCTCTTACCCTCTGCGCGCATCTTGCCCGCTTCTTTAGCCGGCCCTTCGCCACCGAGGTTTACAAAGTCATCATAGGCGATGGTTTCTGCCCGGATGAACCCCTTCTCAAAATCGCCGTGGATCACACCCGCTGCTTTTGGCGCAGACGTGCCAGACTTGATGGTCCATGCGCGCGCTTCCTTGGGGCCAACGGTGAAATATGTCTCAAGGTGCAGCAACTCGTATCCGGCGCGGATCAGACGATCGAGACCGGCTTCCTTCAGACCCATCTCGTCGAGGAACATCTCGGCTTCTTCGGCCTCCAACTGGCTGATCTCTTCTTCGATCTGGGCGGAGATCACCACGTGGGAGTTGCCTTGCGCCGCGGCCATCTCAGCCACCTTTGCGGAATGCGCATTGCCCTCAGCGGCCTCAGCCTCGCCAACGTTGCAGACATAAAGCACGGGTTTGGTGGTCAGCAATTGCAGCATCCGCCACGCTTTGGCATCGTCGTCGTCTACCTCAACCACGCGCGCGGGGTTGCCTGCTTCTAAAGCTTCAAGCGCCAATCGCATCAGGCGCTCTTGCTGAACCGCTTCCTTGTCACCGCCGCGCACCTTGCGCACGATGTTTTGCAAGCGCTTTTCAATGCTTTCAATGTCGGCCAGCATCAATTCGGTGTCGATGGTTTCCGCATCTGCCACCGGATCAACGCGGCCTTCGACGTGGGTCACATCGCCATCTTCAAAGCAGCGCAAGACATGGGCGATGGCGTCGACTTCGCGGATATTTGCGAGGAACTGGTTGCCCAAGCCCTCCCCTTTTGACGCGCCCTTCACCAGACCGGCGATGTCGACGAATGTCATTCGTGTGGGAATTATGCTCTTGGACTGGGCGATTTCGGCCAATTTATCAAGCCGCGCGTCAGGAACGGCCACTTCGCCCACGTTCGGTTCAATGGTGCAGAACGGAAAATTCGCCGCCTGAGCCGCCGCGGTGCGGGTCAGCGCGTTGAAGAGGGTCGATTTGCCGACGTTCGGCAGACCAACGATGCCCATTTTGAAACCCATGACGATACCCCTATAAAAGCTGCGCGTGTGTTAGGGGTAGCGAGCGCAAAGCGCAAGGCTCAGCGCGCGCGCCGGTCCTGATGCGCCTGATAGATCAATATCCAAGCCAGCAGAATGAACATCGGATGCGTCAGCCCGCCCGAAAAGATGATCGCGGGCACCCAGATCAGGAAGACCACGATGGACAAGATCGGCCGACCGATCAGCAAGATCGACAGCGGCGGCAGGAAAAGGGCGAGCACATAATTCATAGCCAATGAGATAGGGGCGTGCGGGCAAAAAGGAAGGGTGCAGGATAGGATCCTTAACGCAAAAGGGGATTTTTGCCGCCCCCTGCCCCGCGGTGCATTGATTTTCGCGCCCACATTCGGCATTGCCGAGGAAAGCATCAACAAAGGCAAGCCACATGACCCGTATCGACGCCAAATTCGAAGACCTCCGCGCCCGCGGCAAAAAGGCGTTCGTGTCCTATGTCATGGCTGGCGATCCGGACTATGATCGCTCGCTTGAGGTCGTGCGTGGCCTGCCCGAAGCCGGGGTCGACATCATCGAGTTGGGCCTGCCCTTCACCGATCCGATGGCCGACGGCCCCACGATCCAGCTTGCCGGGCAACGGGCGCTTGAGGCAGGCATGACGCTCAACCGCACGCTCGACATGGTCCGCGCTTTTCGCGAGGGTGATAACACGACCCCGATCGTGCTGATGGGCTACTACAACCCGATCTATTCGATGGGCGTAGAGAAGTTTCTTGCCGAAGCCAAAGACGCTGGCATCGACGGTCTGATCGTGGTCGACCTGCCGCCCGAAGAGGACATTGAACTGTGCCTGCCTGCGCAGGATGCCGGGCTCAACTTTATCCGCCTCGCCACCCCCACCACTGACGACAAGCGCCTGCCCCGCGTGGTGCAGAACACCTCAGGTTTCGTCTATTATGTCTCGATCACCGGCATCACCGGCTCGGCCGAGGCCGACGCAGGTGATGTCAGCCCCGAAGTCGCGCGCATACAAAAGGCCAGCGGCTTGCCGGTCATCGTTGGCTTTGGTGTGAATACCCCGGAAAAGGCCCATGCCATTGCTGGCGTGGCGGACGGCGTGGTTGTAGGCTCTGCTATCGTCAACCGCATTGCTCAGGGTGACAGCGCAAAGGATGTGCTGGCTTTCGTGAAATCGCTGGCCGATGGGGCGCATTCAGCCTGAGGCGGGTTTCCCCTCCTCTATAGAGGTCCTGCCCGGCGGCACACCGGGCATCGCCCTTCCCTCCTCCCGGAGGGCGAGATTGTAACGTTCCCACAGCCCGCGCGCTTGACGATCTTGGGAAGCGCTTTGTCATCCTACACGGTTTTATCGCCCCCTTCGGAGGGCGGCACCCTCAGCAACTCGCCCTTCCCAATTGCCAAGCCCCCCGCCAATTGCTACCCAAAGTTAACTCATTCAGCATAGGTGGCCCATGCCCGTCATCACCAATATCGACGACCTCAAACGCATCTACCAACGCCGTGTCCCGCGTATGTTTTATGACTACGCGGAATCAGGCAGCTGGACAGAACAGACCTTCCGCGAAAATTGCAGCGACTTTGACCAAATCCGCCTGCGCCAGCGGGTGGCGGTGGACATGTCGGGGCGCAGCACTGCCACGCAGATGATCGGCCAAGATGTTGCCATGCCAGTGGCGCTCGCCCCGGTGGGGCTGACAGGGATGCAATGCGCAGATGGCGAGATCAAAGCCGCCCGCGCAGCGGAGGCCTTTGGCGTGCCCTTCACACTTTCCACCATGTCGATCAACTCCATCGAAGACGTGGCCGAAGCAACAGATAAGCCCTTTTGGTTTCAGCTTTATACAATGCGCGACCAAGACTACGTCAGCCGTCTGATCCAGCGTACCAAGGATGCGAACTGCTCGGCGCTGGTAATTACGCTTGATCTGCAAATCCTCGGCCAGCGCCACAAAGACCTGAAAAACGGCCTCTCTGCCCCGCCCAAACTCACCGCCAAGACCATCGCAAACCTCGCCACCAAATGGGGCTGGGGGATCGAGATGCTGGGCGCAAAACGGCGGCATTTTGGCAATATTGTCGGCCATGTCCACGGCGTCACCGACAACGCCGATCTGGGCGCTTGGACCGCCGAGCAGTTCGACCCCTCGCTCGACTGGGACAAAATTGCCAAGATCAAAGAGCAATGGGGCGGCAAGGTGATACTCAAGGGCATTCTGGATGCCGACGACGCGCGCATGGCGCTAAAAGTGGGCGCGGATGCGATCATCGTGAGCAACCATGGCGGGCGGCAGTTGGATGGCGCGCTGAGCTCAATCCGCATGTTGCCGGAAATCCTCGATGCGGTTGGCGACCAGATCGAAGTGCATCTGGACGGCGGCATCCGATCCGGCCAAGACGTGCTGAAAGCAATGGCGATGGGCGCGAAAGGCACCTACATCGGGCGGGCCTTTATCTATGGCCTGGGGGCGATGGGACAACAGGGTGTCACCCGCGCGCTTGAGGTGATCCACCGCGAGCTGGACTTGACGATGGCACTTTGCGGGGAAACTTCGGTGAACAACCTTGGCCGCCACAACCTGCTGATCCCGCGACATTTCGCAGGCGACTGGCAGCCCCGCCCCGGTGACGCGCTCTGATGCTGATCTTTCTCAGCCACGAACTTGCCTTTCTCGCCACGCCCAAGACCGGGACAACCGCCGTGGAAATGGCGCTGAAACCGCATGCGGAAATCGTCTTTGCGCGCAACCGCAAGCACATCACTGCACAACGCTACAAGATGCGTATCCGGCCCTTCCTAAGCCAAACCTTTTCCGCTTCGCCTGAGCCTTTGGCAGTGATGCGCAATCCGGTAGATCAGATTCGCAGTTGGTATCGTTATCGCAGCCAACCGCGGCTGGACGGCAAGCGGCTGAGCACCAAGGGGCTGAGCTTTGATCAATTCGCGCTTGAAGTAATCTCGGACGATCCGCCGCCGCGTGCGCAAATCGGAAGCCAATTCACCTTCTTGACATCTGACCACGGCGAACTGCTGATCCAGCACCTCTTTGCCTATGAGCGCCAGTTGGCCTTCCGCGACTTCCTGTCAGACAGACTGGGCCGGGAGACTGCTTTGAAGCCCAAAAACGTGTCTCCCAACCTGCCGGCCCCGTTGTCAGACGCGGTTGCGGCCCAGCTGCGTGCCGCCCGTGCTGATGAGTTTGCACTCTATGATCGGCTGATGGCGGCAGACGGCTACCTTCCTACACCGCAGGAATAGCGCCCCCGCGCCCCTTTTGCCCTTTCCAGCCCAGCAAAACCCGTCTATACGCGCGGCTTCACGCGGGAATACAGCCTTGGAGGATTCCCGCCCTAATCAATTGGAGACTAAAATGGCCGGAGAGATTCCTGATCTTGAAGCCCAGGTACGTACGGGGAC
>Ga0209345_10000248_pt1 | contig 72721 bp, 56 predicted proteins | sample Cruoilmetagenom7_FD_187294 | JGI IMG/M metagenome (GOLD analysis project Ga0209345, IMG submission 187294) | Oil polluted marine microbial communities from Coal Oil Point, Santa Barbara, California, USA - Sample 7 (SPAdes) (version 2) | ecosystem: Environmental > Aquatic > Marine > Oil seeps ... | reverse complement strand
ACCGCCAATCATGGAAGAGCCGTGAAGCCGTTGAAATGGCTACTCTGAAATGGGTGCATTGGTACAACCATCAACGGCTACTGGGTTCGATTGGGTATATACCTCCAGCGGAAGCTGAGGCAAACTATTATCAGCAACAAACTGGTCAGGCTATAGCGGCCTGATTTAAAGCAAACTGCCTCCACAAAACCCGGTGCGATTCAGTTAGGACTTTAAGGATAAGTATGGAAACGCGACAAGTGCTGATTAGTTGGATCGGTGGAAATGATCTTAAAGCAACCAGAAGCGATGGAGCAGATGGTCAGTCCCTTGGACCTATCGCTGCTACGCTCAAGTATCAATTATTTGATGCGGTTGAGCTGCTCTATAACTATCCTGAAGACGAAGTGCAGCCCTATCTGCAATGGCTGAGGAAGCAAGTTACAACTCCAATAAATGCCTATCCGATTTCGCTATCCTCACCGGTTAACTTTGGCGAAATCTACCTTCAGGCTAATCAGCACTTAACCAAGATCAAAACCGATGGTGATCGATTATCTATACTGCTTAGTCCTGGAACACCTGCTATGCAGGCTGTTTGGATTTTGTTGGGAAAAACCCGTTTCCCTTGCCGTTTCTTACAGTCCTCCATTGAAGAGGGCGTGAAGGAAGTGAATGTTCCCTTCGAGCTTTCGGCTGAATACATTCCCGCCGCTAAAAAGCTGGATAGTTCTAAGATTGGTCAATTGGCAGATGTCGTAGCACCTGTCGACGCGGCTTTTGACAATATTATCACCCGAAACCCTCACATGCTGACACTCAAAGCGCAGGCTCAAGTACTAGCTGAGCGTGAAGTGCCGGTACTGATTTATGGTGAAACTGGTACAGGTAAAGAGCTCTTTGCCCGTGCTATCCACAATGCCAGTAACAGGTCAGATCAAGCTTTTATACCTCTAAACTGTGGAGCAATCCCGCCAGAGCTTGTGGACTCTGTTTTGTTTGGCCACAAAAAAGGGGCCTTTACCGGTGCATCATTTGAGAAACCGGGTGTCTTCGAGCAAGCGCATGGTGGCACGTTATTTCTGGATGAATTTGGGGAGTTAGAGCCAAGTGTTCAGGTACGCCTACTGCGTGTGCTTCAAGAAAGGGTATTTGTTCCCGTAGGGGGAACAAAAGAACAAAACGTTGATATTCGTTTGATCACAGCAACTCATCGTAACCTAATGGAAGCTGTGGCAAATGGAACCTTTCGTGAAGACTTGTTCTACCGAGTGGCAGTTGGTGTACTGCACTTGCCGCCACTAAGAGCGCGTGAGGGCGATTTATCATTGCTAGCAGATACGTTGCTTGCAGCGATGGCGAAACAGGACTTGAGCTTGGAGCATAAAATAATTTCTCCTGACGCAAAAAATCTTATTCTTAAACATACTTGGCGTGGCAATGTACGTGAATTGCACTCAACTCTATTAAGAGCCGCACTTTGGTGCCAAGGCGACAGTATCACGGCTGAAGACATTAACCTTGCTCTATTTAAAATTCCTGAGAAGGAATCGGATATATTGGATAAGGATGTTTCTCAAGGAATTGATATACAAGAAATAATTGGTGATATTGCTGCTCTATACATTCGTCGTGCTTTAGATTCTAGTGGTCAAAATAAGACCCGTGCAGCACAACTTTTGGGGTTGAAAAATTACCAAACCTTAAACAATTGGATGGAAAAGTACGGCATTTCCCAACGATAAATTTAACTTGGCACGTTCTTCGCTAGATGAAGGACATGAATAGAATTATTTTTATGAAATCAGTGAACTTTGAATTCCTTCGACCAGAAAACAATGTGCTGGCCAATTTGGGCGGCTTGGCTGAGGCCGTGCTGCACATAGATCCTGGCAGCGCCCTGACTCGTCTGCGTAGTTTTGCTGAAGAACTGACCAAGGCTATCTATAAAGAAGAGTTGTTACCACGTATGCCGCAGTCCAGCTTCTATGAGCTGATCAAAAGCCCGGTATTTGAAGATTGCGTCAGTAAATCACTTATTCACCAGATCAACTTCTTGCGCATACAAGGAAATGATACCGCGCATGGTGCTGAGGGTGAATTACGAAATGCTCAAATGGCCTTAGGTACGGCTCATCAGTTAGCAATGTACATGGCCATCAAATACTACGCTAAAAACAAAGACGAGTTTTCGGTCTTTCAAGATGTAAAAGACCCAACATTAGCCCTAAATCAGCTACATAAATCCGTAACAACCTACGAAAGAGAACTGCAGAAGCAACAAGAAGAACTGCAGCGCGTTATCGAGCAGTTGGAGCAGGAACGTACTCGGAACGTTGAAAAACTGGAACCACCTGCTAAGCCGGATCAGCAAAAGCGCCAACAACAAAGCCAGCAAGTGGCAGACAGTCTCCAATGGAATGAAGCCAAGACCCGAGCATTACTGATTGATGCCATGCTATTGCAAGCAGGCTGGGATGTGCAAAACACTGCAGAAGTTGGATTGGAAGTTGAAGTACCTTTCGAAGACAATCCCAGTGGCAAGGGCTATGTGGATTATGTGTTGTGGGGAGACAATGGTCATCCGTTAGCGGTCATTGAGGCGAAAAAATCAGGTAATACCAGCCTGCAAGCAGGCCGTGAACAAGCACGCATGTATGCAGATGCCTGTGAGCGTCAAGGATTCCAGCGTCCCGTTATTTTCTACTCCAACGGCTATGAAACCTTTATCTGGGATGATCATCAATACAATACCTACCGCCCAGCGTATGGCTTTTACCGTAAAGACAGTCTGGAATATCTGATATATCAGCGGCACTACCGAGTCGCTGAGCTGGAACAATTTAATCCAGAGTTGAGCATAGCTGATCGGCCTTACCAGATTGAAGCCATCAAAACTGTGGCGGCGCACTTTCAAAACCAGCGTCGTAAGGCACTGATCATCCAAGCGACTGGCACAGGTAAAACGCGTGTTGCTATTGCACTAACAGAATTGCTACTGCGTACCGGCTGGGCTAAGCGTGCGCTTTTTTTATGCGATCGCAAAGAGTTACGAATTCAAGCCGACGAGGCGTTTAAACAGAATCTGCCCTCTGAGCCTCGCTGCGTCATTGGTGAAACCAATAAAATCGATCAGAGTGCACGCATTTATATTGCCACCTATCCAGGCATGATGAACCGCTTTGCACAACTGGATGTTGGCTTCTTTGATCTGATTATTGCTGATGAATCACATCGTAGCATCTATAACAAATACCGTGATTTATTCGATTACTTTGATGCGCTACAGGTAGGACTGACCGCCACGCCTGTGAAATTTATCAGCCGTAACACGTTTGATATCTTTGACTGCGAAACCACTGATCCCACATTTGAATTTGGTCTGGATGCAGCCATCAATAATGAACCGCCGTATCTTGCACCCTTCAGAGTAAAAGACCTTACCACCGATTTTCTTCGAGATGGAATTCATTACAACGATTTAACCGAGGCACAACAGCGTCAGTTAGAAGAGGATCTAGGCGAAGAAGAAGCAAAGATCACCACCCTTGCCGGTAAAGATATTGGCCGCAAAATTTTTAGTGAAGACACCGACCGCATCATTCTTGAAAACCTGGTTAACAAAGGCATTAAAGATGAAACCGGTTCGCTGGTGGGTAAAACTATTATTTTTGCACAGCGTCAGGATCATGCCGAACATCTGGAAAAGCTGTTTTGTAAACTCTACCCGCAATACGGCACAAAAGTGTGCAAGGTTATTCACAACGCCATTCCTCATGTCGAAAGTCTGATTAAAGAGTTTAAAAAAGCTGATAACGAGTTTCGCATAGCTATATCTGTCGACATGCTGGATACCGGTATAGACGTGCCTGAAGTCGTCAACCTTGTCTTTGCCAAGCCGGTTAAAAGCTGGGTGAAATTTTGGCAGATGATTGGCCGAGGCACGCGTTTGTGTCCAAACCTGTTTGGTCCGGGGAAACATAAAACCGAGTTTCTGATTTTTGATCACTATGGCAACTTTGATTTTTTCGAGCAGGAGTACAAAGAGCCTGAAGATACCGGCAGCAAATCCCTGCTGCAAACTACCTTTGAAATTCGGTTAGAGCTGGCTCAAGCAGCACTCAAGCAAAATCATGCGGCTGCATTTGATACCGCTATTGAACTGTTGCGAGCGGATATTAATGATTTACCTGATACTAGCATCGCGGTGAAGCGTGAATTGCGCACAGTGCATCAGCTACAGCAAACGGATCTGTTGCAAGCACTGGATGCTAAGACTCAACACCTACTAGCCAATACTCTTGCCCCCTTGATGTCTGCAAGAGTGCTGCGCGATAAACATGCCACGCAGTTGGATAAGTTGATAGCCGGTATTGAACGCTGCCTGGTGGAAAGAGCCAGCTGTTTTGATGATGGCCGCGATGAATTATTGTGTGAGCTGGATAAGCTCGCCATCAATATTCAGGCAGTGCGCCAGAAAGATATCCACATAGCCGAAGTACGAAGTGCCGATTTTTGGCAGAATCCAACGATCGAAAAGTTGGAAAATGCTCGAAGGGAGCTGCGCGGCATTATGAAGTATCGTAAACAGACTGTTGGCCCTGGTTATGCAATCGCTAGCACGCGAACAGGCGATGAGGGTGTTAAAGAATCTGAACGAGAAGTTAAAGTTACCGGTGCCAATGAGGCCATGATGTATCGACGTAGGCTTAAAACTATTCTCGATAATATGGTGGCAGTCAATCCCACCCTGCAGAAAATCCGCCAGGGAGAACCGATTGCTGAACCCGAGCTCAAGTTTTTAACATCCACCATATTGACTAGCCACCCCGGGGTAAGCTTGGAGGTTCTGAATGAGTTTTATGGCCGCACGGCTGATCAGCTACACATGACTGTGCGAGAAATCATCGGACTTGATCCACAAGCGATCGAAGAACATTTTAAAAACTTTTTGCATGCCCATCCAACGCTTAAAGCCAAGCAGGTGCAGTTTATGAACCTGCTGAAAAACTACATCTCCCAGCACGGAACAATCGTGATTGAAAAGCTGTACGACGCACCTTTTACGTCTGTATCGCATGAAGGTATAGATGGCGTATTCACCCCAGATGACGTGGGAGAGCTGATCGCCGTACTGAAACCCTTTATTAAGCAGGATGCACAACATGACCAATAAGGAACTTATCTCGAATAATCTGTATACCGCCATTGCGGAAGTCATTCAGCAAGCGCGCCAGCAGGTAAAACAGGCCGTCAACCAGCAGATGGTGCAGGCTTACTGGCATATTGGTCGATTGATCGTAGAGCAGGAGCAACAGGGTCAGGAGAGAGCCGAATATGGCAAGCAGCAGCTCGGCCAGTTATCCAAACGCCTGCAAAGCGACTTTGGTAAAGGTTTTGATATCACCAATCTGCGCAACATGCGCCAGTTCTATCTGACTTTCCCAAAACGCGACGCACTGCGTCTCGAATTGAGTTGGACACACTACCGCAGCCTGATCCGTATAGAAAATCCACAGGCTCGCGATTGGTATGCTACCGAGGCAGCAACACAAAATTGGAGCGCCCGCGCATTGGAGCGCCAAATCGGTGTGCTCTATTACGAGCGCCTGCTGTCCAGCAAAGAAAAATTGCCTGTTGAGCAAGAAGCGCAAACAAAAACCGCTGAACTGGCGGAAAGCACCAAAGACTATTTGCGTGACCCCTACATACTCGATTTTCTCAACCTGCAGGACAAAACCTACCAGGAAAGTGATTTAGAACAGTCCATCATCAGCAATCTAAAACAGTTTCTGCTTGAATTGGGAAAAGGCTTTGCCTTTGTCGAACGCCAGCAACGCATTCGCACCGACGATGGTGACTACTTTATCGATCTGGTGTTCTACAACTTCCACCTCAAATGCTTTCTGCTGATCGACCTGAAAATGCACAAACTGACGCATCAGGACGTGGGGCAAATGGATATGTACGTGCGCATGTACGAAGAAAAAAAACGCCGTGCAGACGACAACCCAACCATCGGCTTGATTATGTGCAGTGAACGCAACAACACCGTTGCTAAGTACTCGGTACTCAATGAAAGCAAGCAGCTCTTTGCCTCAAAATACGTAACTGAGCTGCCCAGCGAAGAAGAACTACAGAAAGAATTGGCGCGCGAACGCGAATACATACTTCAATGTAAAAACCACGATACGCAGGATTAACAATGCAATTCCTAGAATGGACAACAGAACTTATAGTAATCTCGATAGTAGCTGGCTTGATTTTAGCAGCTTTAGGCTATTTGCTAGCCATGGTGGTGCAAGGCCGAAAGGTCACAGCGTTAAGCACTGAATTGCAGCAGGCTCAGCAAACACTGCAGCAAGCTTCCGACCTTAACCAAAACAACCAAGTTGAACTCCAGCGACTCAATAGCACATTGCATCAGAAAGAAATTTCGGGAAGTACGTTACAGTCCCAATTGAGCAACTTGTTGAATACGGAGCAGCGTTTAACGGGCGAAATCGCAGAGCTGAAAAGCGAATTTGTATCCTGTAAGAAATCCCTAGATGAAGCCCGTCAACAGCAGCATAGCGCGGAAAGACTTCTAGAAACTTCCCAAGCAGATTGCAGAGCAGAAAAAGATAAAGCTGATGATTTGCGCCAGCGTTTAGGCAAAAACCAGCAGGAGCTAGAGCAAGAGCGCAGCAAGGTTAATACTCTGAAAGAAGACCTGGCACACGAAGGGAAAAAATCTGAGTCACTGCAAACCAAGGTGCAAGAGTCGAATAATCAAATTACTGAGCAAAAAGAAGCCTTGTCGACAGAAAAACAGCGCTATGAAACACTGCAAGCTGAATATCAAACTCTGATCAGGGCTCATACTCAGTTGAAAACTGAACTGGATGAACGCGAAGCCAGTCATGGCCGTGAAGTAGCCAACTTTGAGAAACAGAAGCAAAGTTTAGTAGAACAGTTCAAGGTGCTTTCTAACGAGATATTGGACGCAAAGACTAAATCCCTACAAGAGAGCAGCACATTATCGCTAAGCTCAGTAATGAATCCTTTTCAGCAGTCTATTGATAGCTTCAAAAAAGAGGTTCAAGAAATTCATCACCGCGAAACCACTCAGCAGGGAGAGCTTCGCAAGGAACTGGAATCACTGAAAGAACTGAATCATAAAATCACCATTGAAGCGCATGAGTTATCCACTGCACTTCGCGGTCAAAAGAAATTACAGGGCAACTGGGGCGAGCTAATATTAGAAAACGTGCTAGATCGTTCAGGTTTAGAACTCGGCAAAGACTACAAGCGAGAAGTAAGCTTCACCACGGAAGAGGGCCGTCAACGACCGGATGCAGTAGTCTATTTGCCACAGGGCAGACATCTGATTATTGATGCCAAAGTATCACTCAACGCTTATACCCGCTATATCAACGCCGAAGACGAGTTGCCAAGAATTCAAGCACTGAAAGAGCACGTCCAGGCTGTTCGAAGTAGAATTAAAGAACTCGCTGATCGAGATTATTACAAATTACCGGGATTGAACTCACCGGAAATGGTGTTCATGTTCATCCCCATAGAGTCAGCTTTTGTGGAAGCGCTCAAGGCAGATGAAAATCTATTTCAGCAAGCCATCGAAAACAATGTATTGGTCGCTACACCGACCACCTTGCTAACAAGTTTGAATATTGTGCGTCAGTTGTGGCGCTATGAAGACCAAAATAAACATACTGCAGCCTTAGCCAATAAAGCCGAGGCCGTGTTTAAAAAACTAAATACCTTTCTGGGCAGCTTCGAGAAAATCAAAAAAGGCTTGGAAAGCGCATCTGTTGCTTACAATGCAGCTGAAAATCAGTTGGTGAGTGGCAAGGGTAACCTGGTTAAGCAGGTGGGAGATTTTAAAAACTTAGCACCTGCAATTAAAGCCGAGCTACCCAGCTACTTTACGGATAAAGCTGCGCTGGAAATAGATTTTATCGCACGTGAAGACGGCGAAGTTGAAGACGCGCTGCTTGTGCAAGGCGATAATACGCTAATAAATTCTGTATCTAACGAAAACAACGTATTAGAAGTTGAGAATAACTAAATGCTAACAGGCCCAATTCGTAACGATATCGACAAACTCTGGGAAAAATTCTGGACCGGCGGTATCACCAATCCCTTAACTGTAATTGAACAGATCAGCTATCTGATGTTTGCCCGCATGCTCGATATGCAGGAAGAGGTTGCCGAGCGCAAAGCTGCGCGTTCGGGTAAAGACTTTGATCGGTTATTCGCCAACACGCCAGAAGGCCAGTTACTGCGCTGGAAAAATTTCAAAAACCTGAGTGGCAAAGAGCTGCACAAACATCTGAAGCAGAATGTCTTCCCATTTTTTGCCACCCTGGGCGAAATATCTGACCAAAAGAATGGTCTAGGCGAAGAGGGCAGCGCCAAACAAGCATTGGGGCATATCGGTGAATATATGCAAGATGCCGATCTAGAGATTAAAAACGAATCGGTCCTCGTCAGTGCCATTGAAATGGTCGATGCTTTGCCACTGACACAAAGTGATGTCAAAGGCGATATTTACGAATACCTACTCAGCAAACTGACCACGGCCGGTATCAACGGTCAGTTTCGCACTCCGCGTCACATCATCGACGCGATGATCGAGCTGATGGACCCGCAGCCTGACGAGATGGTTTGCGATCCTTCATGTGGCACAGCCGGGTTTCTGGCGCGTACGATGGAGTATTTGAATAAAAAATACTCCAGTGAACACGGCATCTTTACCGATGAAGAAGGCAACATTCATTACAGTGGTGATTTGCTAGAGCCCTACCGAGAGCATATCAATACGCAGATGTTCTGGGGTTTCGACTTCGACACCACGATGCTGCGGGTTTCCAGTATGAACATGGCCCTGCACGGCGTTAATGGTGCCAATATTCTGTATCAAGATAGTTTGAGTAAATCGATTAAAGAAAACTACCCCCAGCAGGAAGAGAACTTCTTTGATGTGATTCTCGCCAATCCACCGTTTAAAGGCAGCCTAGACGAAACCAATACCAATCCGGATGTATTGGGATTAGTGAAAACGAAAAAGACTGAACTGCTATTTGTTGCCCATATCTTACGTTCACTTAAGCTCGGTGGAAGAGCAGCAGTCATCGTGCCCGATGGCGTCCTTTTTGGTTCATCAAAAGCCCATCAACAACTCCGCCAGGCACTGATTGAAAACAACCAATTGGAAGGCATCGTCAGCTTGCCAAGCGGTGTATTCAAACCCTATGCAGGTGTTAGCACAGCGATTCTGATGTTCACCAAAGGCGGCACTACTGATCGAATCTGGTTTTACGATTTGAAAGCTGATGGCTTCAGCCTTGATGACAAGCGCACAGAACTGAAAGGTGAGGGTAGCAACGACCTGCCAGATGCATTAGTAAAATGGACCCGATACCGCAAATTGGTTGAAGCCAATGTAACCGCAGAAAAGATTAATGCAGAGTTCGGCGATAAAACACAAAAGGCCTTTGTAGTTGATGCCAGTGCTATAGCCAATAACAAGTACGACCTTTCTATCAACCGCTATAAAGAAATGGTGTATGAAGAAGAGCGGTACGAAAAGCCAAAAGTGATCCTGCAAAAGTTGAAGGCACTGGAAAGCGAGATCATGGCTGATTTGGATGAGTTGGAGGGGATGCTGTGAGTTGGCCTGTTGTGAAAGTTGGAGATGTATGTAGCTTGATGACAGGTGGTACGCCAAAAACAAGTGTGAATGAGTTTTATGATAATGGCACAGTTCCTTGGATAGTATCAGGTGATGTTCATAAGCAAGAAATCTTTGACTGCGATAAGAGAATTACAAAACACGCAGTTGAAAATTCTAATGCTCGATATCTTCCAAAAGACAGTGTTCTAATAGCACTTAATGGTCAAGGAAAAACTCGAGGGACGGTGGCTTTACTCAGAATTAATGGGGCAACCTGCAATCAGTCAATAGTGTCTCTTAATCCAAAAGATAAAGACGAGCTGTTTTCTGATTATTTATTCTATTACCTAAAATCGCAGTATCAGAATATTCGAAATATTACTGGGGATAAGGATAGAGCTGGCCTCAACATGCCATTGATAAGACAAATTGAAATTCCTCTCCCACCCCTATCCGAACAAAAACGCATTGCCGCCATCCTCGACAAGGCCGACGCCATCCGCCGCAAACGCCAGCAAGCCATCCAGCTCGCCGACGACTTCCTCCGCGCCGTGTTCCTGGATATGTTTGGTGATCCGGTGACTAATCCGAAGGGGTGGGAGGTGAGGCCTCTTGGGGAATTAGCTTCGAAAATTGGAAGTGGTGCGACCCCCAAAGGAGGCAAAGAGGCTTACCATTCAGAAGGAATTTCATTAATACGTAGTCTCAACGTTCACGATGATAAATTTCTACACAAAGACCTGGCTTTCATTGACGAGTGGCAGGCAAATGCATTGTCAAATGTTGAGGTGAAAGTCGGAGATGTTTTGCTAAACATTACTGGAGCTTCCGTTTGTCGAGCCGCGATGGTTGACGAGTCGATACTTCCCGCTCGAGTTAACCAGCACGTTTGCATAATTCGCTCAAAAGATTTAGTTCCTCAATATGTGTTACACACGATTTTATCGCGCTCTTTTAAACGTAATCTTCTGAATCTCGCAGGAGCTGGTGGCGCGACACGCGAGGCGTTAACAAAAGCACAGATTGAAGGTTTGCTTATACCTATCGCTCCGAAACCATTGCAGCAAAAGTTCGCAAAAATCAAAAATATTATTCGTAACGCTAATAAAAAATCGTTATTAGCTTCAGACGTACCAATGTTCAAATCACTAAGCCAAAAAGCCTTTTCTGGAGCACTCTAATAATGAAGGATCAACTTGATATATTCAGCATTTACGAACAAAACCTTAACTTTCTTTTTGGAGCAGGTGCATCTTATGGTTTTTTACCAACGCTGGCACTGAATATAAAAGACAAAAATGGGATTTCGTATACATTTGAAACTCTCGCTAAATATCTAGACGAAAACAAAAAAGAAGACTTATACGCTTTATTGTTTATGTGCTACTACAAGCAGTGTATTCGTATGGGTTTGCCTGGAATTTCGGATGCTCCTTTCCCTCCTCACAGAAATGAGGTGATTGATCAGTACAAATTATTCCTCAGAACATTGCTAAAAATTTTGGATAAACAAAACGAAGATGGTAAAAAATGTAATATTTATACAACCAACTACGATAACTGCTTTGAATTGGCTACTGACGATCTAATAACTGAACAGAGTCAGAATTTTGTGGTTAACGATGGCTCCTCCGGATTTCAAAGTAGATTTTTTCATACCAAAAACTTCAATAACAGAATTGTCCAAAAGGGCATCTTTGATCGTCATGCCGTTAGTCTTCCTCAGCTGAATTTGTTACACGCCCATGGCTCAGTTAATTGGAAAAAGGATGGCAGGAGGATTGGGGTGGACTATGGGAAAACAGAATATGAGATTCAGTTTTCTGAAAGTCAAAGCTCAGTTTTAAGTGCTTTCGGTGAGTTACTAGAAGACTCTAGTAAAAATATCGATGATTTAATTGATTTTGATCAACTAGGCTACCCTGAAGATTTTTCAGTTGACTATTTCTTAGAAGAATATAAGAAAATACCAATCGTTAACCCAACAAAATGGAAGTTTCATGAAACGGTATTCGAAGAGGCGTACTACCAAATACTTCGGCACTTGAGTTTTGAACTCGAACGACCAAATTCAGTATTGATCACTTTCGGTTTCTCGTTCGCTGATGAACATATCCTTCATTTAGTCCAGCGATCATTATCAAATCCTTCGTTGACGGTTTATATCTCATGTTATAATGACAGTGAGAGGGATCAAATGAAGGAGAAGTTTAGGGGCTATCCAAACGTTAAATACATAACTATTGATGATGACTTAAACTTTTCACGGTTTAATAGACGCGTGTTTACTCTTAAAAAGGATGAAGAGTAAATGAGCATTGAAATTGGCGAAGTTATCTCGGTTAAGGGCGTAAATATTGTCATTGAGCTTTATGAAGAGTCAAATAAGGAAACGCTATTTTATAACGGTCATAAATTTAAAGGTGTATCCATCCAAGAGCATATCCTTATAAAACGCGGTTTTCGGGATATTGTAGCGATTGTTCAAGGCGAGTACTTGGATGAGCGAATGCCGACTAAAGATGGCAAGAGCTTCGTTAGGAAAGTCGAATTGAAGCCAATTGGTTTCTACAGTCAGGGAGTTTTTTCAGAAGGTATTAAATATTTACCTATGATTCGTGATATTGCATGCTTGATGAACGAAGATCAAGTTGCGCAGATTTATGGTGAGTCGGATCAGAGCTTTATAGTAGGGGAGATTTTAAAGGAAGAGCTACCTGTTTCACTTCCGTGGTCAAGGCTATTCAACACGCATATCGGAGTGTTTGGAAATACGGGGAGCGGGAAATCCAATACTTTGACAAATCTATATACAACTCTGTTCAACAATAAGTTAGAGCAAATAAAAGAAAAAAGTCAATTTTTAGTGATAGATTTCAATGGTGAGTATACCGGAAATCAATTAGTAGAGAATGCAGAGTTTAAAGTGGTCTACGACTTAGATACGAGGAATATTAACGGGGTGAAATTCCCGTTGAGTGAAAATGTATTTTGGGATGAAGAAGTATTTGGTATTCTTTTTAAAGCCACTGAGAATACACAGAAACCTTTTTTAAAGCGGATTGTTTCGGGTAGAGACCGATTTAAAGATGCACAGGGTAGTCTTTCGCACTATACAAAGAAAACCGTCACTAGGGCGTTTACTAGTACGTCACCCAAAAAAGAGTTTGCTGAACTTATAAGAGAAATTGCAAATATTGTTGATGCCAGTGAGTTAAAGAGTCGAACGATGCAATTGAGCTGGCATAGTAAGAATAGTAATTTCTATTATCTAAATACAAGTACAGTGCTAAATGGAGGGGATGACGATGATACGTACCTACAGTATTTTGATGATCTTGTGCAAAATGTTGAAGTGGGCCAACTAAGTCATTTTCAAGAGTTAAAGCTTAGGGTAAATCTTCAATTGCTTTCAGATTTAGTAAGTGGTTACGTGCAATTTGATCATATCCAACCTTTGCTTAAAAGAGTTGAAGCCTCACTTCAATCCCTTGAACGAGTATTTTCCATTGGGAGTAATCCCGTTAATAGACTACTTACAGTAGTCTCGTTAAGAAAAACCAACCAAGAAATCAAGAAAGTTATCCCGCTGTTATTGGCGAAATACTATTACAGTAGCCATAAAGAAAAAGTGATCAATGATAGTCCGCCAAAGCATACTTTTCATATGATTGTTGATGAGGCACACAATATTCTATCAATGCAGTCGAACAGGGAAAGCGAAAGCTGGAAAGACTATCGATTAGAACTATTCGAAGAGATCATTAAAGAAGGGCGAAAGTTTGGTTTCTATATGACTTTGTCCAGTCAGCGTCCTGCTGACATATCCACAACAATTATGTCCCAAATCCACAATTTTTTTATTCACAGATTGGTAAATGATAGAGACCTACAGTTGCTTGATAACTCGATTAGCACGTTAGACAACTTGTCTAGATCGATGATCCCAAACCTATCTAAAGGTTGCGCGGTTATTACAGGAACATCATTTGACTTACCCATGGTGGTTCAGTTCAACCGGTTAGCAAGTGAACACCAGCCAGATAGTGGTGATGTTAATTTAAATGAACTGTGGTCATAAGATGATGATGGCGACTTTTTCTGATTGAAGAGAAACCTATGAACGTTAATCGCACGCCATAGCAAATATTGAGCGTCACGGCCGAGCAGAATATTGGCATAGATCACTTTCCGAGGAGGATTCTCAGTGTCAAATCAACAGCAATGCTATGGACTGGAAAGCATTATTCTGCACAATTCGTTCAGTCAGGTTAAAGGACGAACGATCAAGGTAGACTGCTGCGAACGTACCCATGTGAGTGGTGTAAACGGTGCTGGTAAAACATCCATCCTGTCGTTAGTGCCTGCGTTTTATGGCGAAGAGCCTGAACGTCTTGTCACTAAGGCTTCTGGAAAGCTGTCGTTTGTCGATTATTATTTACCTAGTTTTCAAAGCCTCGTTATATTTGAGTACCGTCGGCAAAGTGGTTTGTGTTGTTCGGTTATGTATAGGAGTTCACAGGGTAAACCATGTTATCGCTTTGTGGCGGGTGGTGCCGAAGACAGCTTCTTTCTGCCGGATGTAAAAGAACTACTGCAAGCTGGTGCAGAGGTAGGCACGGTGTTTTCTGCATTGCGTCAGCGTGGTATTTCAATGTCTAAAATGATTGATACCATCATCAATTACCGCGCCATCATTCAACGCAACCCGAAGTTGATTAAGCGTTTGCCGAATGAAGCTAGGAATTTGCGTTCGCTGTCGGCTGAGTATGGTTTGGGTGATAGCGATACCCACATGACCCACATCGAGCGCTTGACCCATGTGGTTTTGAATAAGCACCGTTTGCTCAGCAGCTTCAAAACCATGATTTGTGAAACTCAGTTCGAGAACATACACCAGCATACCAAACCCAAAGCCATTGACCGCAAAGATCTGATTAACGATATAAAAAGTCTGAATGCGTTTGCGAGTGAAGAAGCCAAAATCCGCGAGTGCATCACCAAAGATGCGCAGCGGTTGGGTATGCTCGACAGTGCTCATAAAACGGCCGCAAATTTGTTGGTATCCGTCGATGACGCGCGTGAAACACAGCATGAACGAACTCAAGAAAAAGAGCGCCTAGAGGCAGAACGTGCAGATGCTAGGGCAACCTTTGAAGAGAATGACCACCAGCTTGCACAGGTAGTTAATGAACACAAAGCGCAAACAGCGCAGTTAGAAAAGCAGTTGAATGCACTTCATCGTCAACATAGCCAGTACGAAGAACAGAACTTACCCGATAAAGCCCGTCAGTTTGATGGCCTGAGCGAGTACAAAGCACAACTGACCGCTGCAGAAGCCGGCTATGTCAGTCTTACCAGTAAGGTAACGTCGTTAGAAACCGAATATGAGCAAGAACGGCAGACGATTCAGCAGGTGCATCAAAATCAAATTTATAAATTGCAAAAGCAGTCTGATGACATAGAGAAAACGAAAACGGCGGCGGAACACGAGTACACACGGAAGCGGAATGAGTTAGAAAATCAGCGGCTCTCTGCTGTTTCGGCGTTAAAAGAGCAGCGTGCGAATGAGCGAACGCAATGGTCGGGTGACATTGTGCGTTTAGAAACGCTGCTGAAAAATCCTGCACCCACACAGCAGGAACAGCAGATCATTAAGGAGGCTGAAAGTGCGCTAGAGCAGGCCGACGAAGCCCTTTCCTTGGCAACGGCACAGCATAAGACCGCCATTGATAAGTGCTCTCAGGCAAAAGCAGACTACCAAGCGCAGTGTGAGCAAGTTGAACATTGGGATGACAAAATCAAACAATTGGATGGTGATTTCAATAAGCTTCAAAATCAGCTGTTTCCCGCAGAAGGTACTTGGTTAGCGCAGTTGCGGCTACAAACCCCGGATTGGGGAAATGCCTTGGCCAAAATCGTGAATCCGAGCTTGCTGGAAAGAACGGATTTGTCACACCGTTTTACCGAAGCCGATAGTGAATCGGTAATGGGCTGGGTGTTAGACCTTGATAAAATCGCCGTGCCGGAATTTGCTCAATCGGAAGAGGTGCTACAACACAAATTAAAATCGTTGGATGCGGATAGGCAGTCGGCCATCAAGTCCCGTGAGCTAGCAGAACACCAAGCACGTCGTTTGCAGAAAGCAGATCAAGAGTTGCAAAAGGAAGTGGACGCGATAGTGGTGCAAGTGACGGTTAAGCGAAGCGCTCGTGACAACGCCAAGCAAGGTCGTGATAACGCGAAGCAACGGGTAAGCAATGCGATTGCAGAACGGAGCCAACAAACGGCGGTTGAACTCAGCTCTGCTAAGCAAACACTTAAGGCGTTCGATGAGGATACGCGCCAGGCTGTTCAGGATCTTGAGTTTGGCTTTAGTCAGCAAGAGCAAGATCTGCTCGGCCACTGGGCAATGCGTGAGTCGGAATTGGCGGGTGATCTTCGTATGGTAGCTGATCGAATAGGGGCAACGAACCAAGAGCATGATGAGCGACTGGAAAAGAAACGCCAAATTCATCACCAAAAACTGTCAGATGAGGGGGTTGACCCTACGATTGTTCGGCAGGCCAGAGAACACGTTGAACACCTTAAGCAAACGGTCAACCAGATCATCCATTCGGAAGACGAAGTAAGAGCTTATCGTAAATGGCGCGAACAAGAATGGAGCCAGGTAGAACCTCTCACACTTGAACTGAATAATGCTCAAGCGGCATGGGATTCGGCTAAACGTCAGCGTGCGGATGCCGAAAAACGGTGGAAAGAGGGTGATGCACAACTGAAGAAACGTGTGGCCGAGTTAACGCAACTTATCAAATCGTTGCAGACGATGATTGAGTCGGCGGAAGGTGTGCTGAAGTTTTTCCCCGATGTCAGTTCTGCGCTGGGCTTTCCGGGCAACATTCAGGATTTAGCAGAGCAGTTACAGGGTGCCCAAAAGCAGCTGGTACAACTGCGTCGAGAGGTCTTGAGTACTTTCGATCAGGCACTGGCTATTTTGAATCGTTTCGATGAATCGCAGATCGCACCCGCTTGGCAGAAGTTTTCCAGTTTTCGGCGCAGCCAGATGGCCGGTGAGGTATTTGATCACGACGAAGATTTCAAACTGGCTCGAATTCCTGATTTACGTGGGTTGCTTGATACCGATATCCCTCAATTAAAAGAAGCTCTGGTAGATCAATTTGCTTCTGAGTCCGTTAGTTTGGAGAAGTATTTTGACAGCCTGGAAATCATGGCCACAGAGGTGAACAGGGTTTCTAATGTGTTAAAGCAGAAGATCAATACTGACCAGCAGATTGAAAGTTTGAGTGATATTCGTGTGGTGCTGGAGCCCAGAATTTATGAAGATGCGATGTGGCAGCCTTTAAAAAGCTTTGTCACTCAATGGCAGGAGTGGCGGGTACTGAATCGAAAGGCGCTTCCGACTGAGGCATTAATTCGAAGTTTCATGCTGGTTGCCGACACGCTTCGGGATGCCCGAGTGAAGGACAATATCGAGTCCATGATCGATATGCGCTTAGAGATGAAAGAAAACGAGCGGCATGTGGTCATTCGAACGGATGCCGATTTTCTGTCGGCCAGTTCGACTGGATTAACTTACTTGGCGATTATGACGGTATTTATGGGGTTGACGCGTTATTTATGCCCCGACTTGAAAACACGCATTACTTGGCCAATTGATGAACTGGCGACACTTAGCCCAAACAATATTTCCCATTTGGCCAGCATGTTAAAGGCTAATAACCTGACGATGATATCCGCATGCCCTAAGTTAGATCGGAGTTTGCGCCAGTTTTTTGAAAACAAAGTGTCGCTGAAGGCTGGTCGTATTTACAGCTATGTCTCGTCGGAAACAACAAGTCACTATGCGTCGCGCTTTGCAAGCTTGAAGAGGCAGGGGCAAGAAGCTACAAGGAGTGTGAGTGATGAGTAGTCCGTTGTTTGAGCGTACGGTAACGGCGTTGATGCAAGAACAGGTGATTTGTGAAATCAGCGATGAGGAACTTTATAACTACCTGACGATGCCAGACAGTCAGGAATCGGTGAATCGTTTTTTGGGACAAATCAACCGTACATTGCGTTTAACCAGCGCTCAAGATGCTTTTGTGTGTGCCTACCTGGATCTATCAAGGCCAGAGGCAAAAGAAGCTGTGCGGCAGCAATTCAAAGAGGTAGCGAATCATCTGGAAGCTTTTGTTCAGTTTTTGCGCTTAGTAATGACGTTGGAGTCTGGAGACCGCCCTGTACAGCCGGGTGATAAGTTGTCCGAAGGGTATTTGCTCGACCGCATTACAACTGCGCCTGCGCTGGAGTCTAAGCTACGTTCATTAGCGGAAAAGAAAATTTTTCATACCAAGCGCGCTGACACGGCGAGTCAACTTCGCTCAGTTTTAGACAGTTTAGAAAAAAAGGGCTATCTGAAAGCCATAGGCAGTAGTGGCAGTGTGTATCGGGCAACGGGGCGTTGGAGTTGGTTGTACGATGTCATGACATTCATTCAGGCTCATGAAGGTATTCCGCAAGAGGAAGAAGCCGCGCCGGAACAGATGAGGCTCGACTGATGGCAAGGGTTCAAGATGCAAAAAGTACGCTACAGGCACTGGCCCGGTTTGGTGGTGAAATACTGGAAGCGCATCTTCTCCATGGAAATCGGTTAGTCGAAACCGACGAAAACCAGTCTATGCTGCAAACATTGGAGCACCACCGCTTGGTATGGCGGATTGGTGATGCAGAGGATCTTCAACTAAAGAAAGTGCTGGTTCATTTTCTTGATCACATTACGGAAACTGAGCGTCGGCGCTATGCAAACGCGCAGGTTAGCCATTTATGGCAAGCGTTGACCGATCTATTTACCGATTATAAAGCAGCCAAAGTGCGTTCAGCATTTGATGATATTGATCGCCTCGAAGGGGAGATTAAAGAATGCCTGGCTGAGGTGATTGAAGACATTCGTAATGCAACCGAGGCCTTTGGCGCTTACATCAACACGGGATTTGCTTATGTCACCGATGCCGAGCTGCGCATTCGTGAGAACAAACGCGTTATAGAGCAAGCCGATAGGCTAATTCAGTTATTTGAGAGTTTTAAACTCAATGAGTTGGCCGAACAGGCAGGGACTGATCCGTTTCTTAAACGTCTGTTGCTACGCTATTTGCCCGCTACGTTAGAGGCATCACAAAAAGATCTTTCCTATTCGTTAAACCAGCTCAGAAAAATGTTGGTGCGTATGCGTGAGAACCAACGACTGAGCAGGCTGGTCGGTACATTTGAAGCATATTACATCAATCATCCAGGTTTTGAAGCCACCATCGACCACATCGACTTTACAAGATTGCCAGAGGCTTTTAATACCGTTAGTCCCTTTTCGATAAAAGGGTTTGGCGATATTTATGATCCAGCCGATGAGCTAATACTTATCGAGCTTGCCGCTAATGCTCGAACAACGGAAGAGACAGCGGTTCCTGTTAAAGTCGTCGCCTCGGCAACGACTGTGGATTTTGATGTGGACGGCGAAGTGGAAGTGGAGGAAAGCGATCCCGTTGAGGAAGCCATTGCCGAATTATTGCAACTGGTGATTGATGGCGTAATTGGGCATGATCTAATTCTTGCTTCCGATGCGCTTAACCGCTCCGGTTTGGAGGTTGAGAGAGCCGATTGGCTTCAAGCGTTGGCTGCTGAAATTGAAGTGCTACCCGATGAAGACCGTCAGTTCATCGAAATTCACATTCAGCACACACCGGATCCCGTTTACCCAGACAACTTATTTGTCTATGACATTGCGCTGAGGCAAGCCCATGAAAAATGAGATTGCGGCCGTAGAGCGCTTGTTAAGATCCGACAAAACCACAGTGCAGCGCAATAAAACCTGGGATACTATCTGTGCAGAAACCGGAGCAGGGAGTGTTGTCGGTAAAGAGATTCACTTTACCCCGACAGATAAACAGCGCCTCAGGGAATATATCGCGTCGGAATCTGGGTTAGACCCTCAGTTTGATTCACGAGCGGGTGGACGAATGGCGATGGCTCATCACGATGCCAGTGAGAAACTCACAAGCGATTCGGTATTTGGTCATCTAGTCGTGCTGGCAACAACTGGTTCTGCTGCGGTAAAAGTGAATGGCGACACAATTAGAACACCACCAGGCAGTGTGTTAAGCGTTTTACCACAAGACCTCGACCGAGAGCACCTTAAAACCCAAAAGCTGATGATTGTTGAAAATGGTGCGATCATGCCTCATTGGCGCGATATTCAGTTACCTAATGATTGGAAACATTCAGTCATTATGTATCGGGGGCATCGCGCAAACATGCGCACCGTAGCCGATATTGCCCGCAGTCAGCCGGAAGAAAAACTCGGATGGTTCTTCGACTTTGATCCAGCCGGTTTGGCTCTTGGCATTGACCAAGGCAGGGGGAGGCTTATGATTCCAGAGCAGTGGTTCAATTTTGATTCTAAAACAGGGTTTAATCAACCCGGTAAATACCGGGATCAAAGTGCCGCCATGGATCGGATCAAAAGAAAGGCAACAGGTGAATTGCTGGATATTATTGGTTATATGGAAAAGTACAGCTTGGCTTTGATGCAGGAGCACTTGGTTCAGCGACGAGTTGCATTGATTGAGATAAAGCTTTAGGGGGGAGACAGCAAGGCTGGTGGTTAGTGTTGCTGAGTCGTTATCCTTGTTTTAAAAGCGGGGTTTATCCTTATATTGCTGCTAGCCAATAAGACATAAGAAAATTTATCAAATAAATAATTTTTCTTATGTCTTAATAGATGATTATCGGTAATTTATAAGTAACTTATTGAAATTCAATGGGTGTTTATTTTGGCATGATTTATGCTTGGTGCTTTGTGTAAACAACTATGAGGGTATTAGCCATGCAAAATCATAATTTAAAACACGAAGCAGAAGCTTGCAATGAAGTCGCTCTTCATGATTTGCTAACCGAACATGCATGCAAACGCATGGATCAGCGCGGATTGAAGCAGGAGGCAATTGAAGTGGCACTTACCTATGGACGAAGAATTTATGCACGCAAAGCGCTGTATTATGTTGTAGGACAAAAAGAAATCCAGGAATTTGGAAACATTTGTCCACAAATAAAAGAACTTGATGGTCTTCAGGTTCTGATGGACGCAAAAAGTAAGCATATCCTCACGGTATACCGCAATCATGACCTGCGACAAATACGCCCAAAGAAGCGTAAGCATTCCCATCTTCATTAATAATGAAAAACTAAAAATTATTCCAAAGTCGAGTTTAAGGAAAAAAACCCATGGCACAATTAAAACAATTTCAGGTTCAATCTGCTCGTCCGTTGCCCGTTATTATTTTAGCTGATACGAGTGGCAGTATGTCGGTAGATGGCAAGATTGAAGCGCTAAACAAAGCGTTGAAAGATATGATTGCGACCTTTGCTAGCGAAAGCCGTTTAAGAGCTGAACTGCAGGTGAGTGTAATTACTTTTGGTGGGATTGCTTCGTTACATTTGCCGTTGACTGCTGCACATAAAATCGAAAGTTTTACGCAACTTCCTGCTGATGGAGGAACTCCAATGGGAGCGGCGTTTAAGCTAGCAGCGGATATGATCGAGGATCAAGAGGTTATTCCATCCCGCGCATATAAACCCGTAGTGGTTCTGGTGTCTGATGGACACCCCACGGATGATATTAACACCTCATTTCAACAATTGATGAATGGTGGTCGCTCAGGGAAAGCAACTCGCTTTGCAATGGCGATTGGCTCAGATGCATATATTGCAGTTTTAGCGGATTTTGCTAATGATCCAGAGGCACCTGTATTTAAAGCAGAGAATGCCCGTGACATACATCGATTCTTTAAAGCGGTAACAATGAGCGTTACAACTCGAAGCCGTTCTACTACCCCTAATCAGGCAACCCCCCTTGAGCTACCTCCGTCCGGTGGTGGCACGGATGATGAATACGAAGAATTGGATTTCTGATGAAGCTGGTTGCAACCGGCAGTTCCGTCATAGGAGTTGCCCACCGGCAAGATAATACTCCTAATCAGGATGCCATTATGATTAGAGGTATTCAGAAAGGCTGGGGTATCGCCGTTTGTGATGGCTTGGGTAGCCGTGGACTGAGCCATATCGGCTCAAATCGTTGTACTCTGATTACGCATGCCATTATCAAAGAAAAGCGTGTTTCTGCTGAGGCATCGCCTCTTGCTATCAGTCAACAGATACAACTCCGTTGGCTGAATACTTTCGGTAAGGATTACCCGCTTTACGAAACTACATGTTTATGGGCCTGTGTAAATGCAAGGGGCGAAGGAAAAGCTTCACAGGTTGGTGATGGACTCATACTGATTAAAAGCCAAGATAGGTTTCAGGTACTTACGCCAATCCGAGATGGCTTTGGCAATCAAACGCAGACTCTTTCAAATGCTAAAGAAAGTGATTGGATAACAGCTGGTTTTAACTTAACCAAACCTGGGGATGGCGTGCTGGTGATGACGGATGGGATTTCCGATGATCTGATCACGGAACAACTGGAAGGCTTCTTCGATACCGTTTACCAGCAAGTTAAGCAGAGTAACAAGCGTCGATGCAAACTCTGGTTAACCCGGGAATTGAATGATTGGAGCACCCCAAAACATGGGGATGATAAAAGTATTGCTGGCATATTCAGGATTGAATAACCATGAGTAACGACAAGCCTAAAAAGAAAAAACTACCTATATTGGAAGATGTTCGCGGAGCACAATATCCACTAAAACATGAGCTAGCCCGCGGAGGACAAGGGGTAGTTTATTCCACTGAACTCCCTCAAGTATTGATAAAAGGTTTCACAAATAAAGATGACGCTGCCAAACAGCGCTGGCGCGAGCATATTGAGTGGTTGATTCGACAAGATATAGCTGACTTAAAGTTGGCACGTCCATTGATTCTTATTAAAGAGCCTAGAATGGCCTATGTAATGGAGCTCATGGATGGTTTGATCCCATTAAAAACATTATTAGATAGCTTTATTCAAGCAACCGAGCAGATATCAGAAGATAACAAGGCACCTCATATACAAGACTATCTGGATCTAGGTGGGCTTCGTCGCCGTATCCGTATTCTCTGCCAACTAGCCCGCACATTGAACCAATTACACAGCCGTGGCATGTTGTATGGGGATATTTCGCCTGACAATATATTTGTCTCTGACGATCCAAATTACGCTGAAACCTGGCTGATCGATTGCGATAACATTAGCTTTGAATCTCACTCTGGTCTGACGGTCCATACACCAGATTATGGTGCCCCTGAGGTTGTGCGTGGTGAAGCCATGCTATCTAGCCTGACTGACTGTTGGAGCTTCGCCGTGATTGCTTATCAGCTACTGACCCACAATCATCCGTTCAAGGGTGAGTTGGTAAACGACGGTGAAGCAGAGATGGAAGATGAAGCTCTTCGAGGCGAACACCCTTGGATCAATGATCCGGTTAATACGGATAACCAGTGCTTCGCTAACCTGCCGATTCAGCTCATTGAACATAGCAAACTGCCTTCTCTATTCCAACAAACCTTTGGTAAAGGCAAAGATTCTCCAATGGAGCGTACGTTCATGGCAGAGTGGCTGGAAGCCTTGACAGAGGTTGATGAGCATCTGTTCGTTTGCACCGATTGCGGTGGTCACACTCTATTGCCTCCAAGCGAATCCAGTCTGGAAAATACACGCTGCTTTTTCTGCGAAACATCAGTCGACAAGCTATTGGTTCTGTTTGAAGAAGTTATTTTCCTTTCTGAAGAAGATAAACAGGAAAAATACCCTGAGTTGAAAAGCAATATACTAGCTACAGGTCGCAAAGTTTGCATTCAACCTGGTGATAAAAAGGAGCTCAAGCGACTGATGCCATCCTTCAGCTACGATATGGTTCCAAGTGATCATATCCAACTTGAGTTCACTGAAAACGAGCTTCACATACTACCTGTAGAACCACTCCATATTTCTCGTGGGGACGATAATATTCAACAATTTAAAAAGAAAATCCGCTTGAAAACAGCAACTCGTGAGAAAAATAACGAGCCTTACTGCATACATCTGGGAAACCCGGAAAACACTCATATTTTTTGGCAATTCCGGTGGTGACTTATGCAGCTAAATGAATTCCCTTATTTTGCCCAAGATCTGATCAACCTTAATTCAAGTGACGATCTTTCTGGTTTGCAAGAAAACCAGGCGGTTACTCTGGTAACTTATAACGACGCTTGGCTACTTAAACAAGGAAGTGAACACATTCCTGTGTCCTGTACGAAGTTTGATCGTCCGCAGCTTGTATCTCTAACCTTAAGAGATCAGACCCACTGGTTGTTGGTTCAAAAGCAGAAAAAAATACTCCAATTACAGTATCTAGCCCCTGTCGAAGTTTCACCACTTGATCTGCAATTGGGAGTTGATGGTCTGATTTCGGATGATCTTTTTACCAAAAATGAGATTCGTGAAAACAGCATTGAGCTTGCTAGTGAGTGGCTAAAAGAACACTTTGTTGTTGTCAATCACAATCCAGCTAGCATAGAAGAGAATTGGCTAGCTATCGCACGATTCAGTAACGCAAGTTTTGGAAAAAGTTTTCAACTATTGGGAAAAGGCTGGCGTGCTGATGTGGAGGGTGAGCAGAATGGCCGTTATCTGATCAAACGCATTACCCGCCACTCTCGCAGGGATAGTGGTTTTTCACTGCTGGTAGGTAATTTCTCTTTTGCTGATGCGAGTGCGGCTGCAGCCATTGATAGCGCTACGCACAAAGCAATTTTAGATGCAGCATTACGTGATAATGGCAGTTATCTTGAATTGTGGAATCTATACAACGACAAAGAATGGGCTAATGCTTTGAAGAAAGCAGAAACTCTCAAAACCTTGCGTTTTACTCATTCAGAACCTTTTGAGGATGGAAGTATCAACCGCTGGCGCATCTGGCCTAAATCTGCTGAAGCCTATAAGGAATTTATTGAGCGCTGGAAATCGATCGATATTCAAAGAAACGCACAAGTTGATTTATCTACTCAGCCGCCAAACTGGGGAGAAGAACTGGGTGAAGTAGTTAAGCCGCAAGAACAACAGCAAAACCCTCGTGGCGAGATTCGCTTTGATGGCGATCATATCGTGTTTACTCCGTCATCTAATGGCAGAGAGAACATTCCACGCTTTGAAAAACAATCTGAAAATGGCCAGGGCAATGGTAGTGAAGGCGGATGGCTTTATCTCTCTCTTGCCGGTCAACGCACCGTGGGTAATCGTCGGCTCAGTGCACGCCAAGTTATTGATTCAGGCAAGCGAATGCCACAGCTTAAGAGTTTGCTTGAGGGTGTCTCAGTTCCGACTGACCGTCGCCGTAAACTGAAAGGACTTACGTCTTATGCTAAAGCCACCTTTAAGGGCGGAGAGCCCACACCTAAACAGTTACAGGCGCTTGAAAGAGCTCTGAATACACCTGATTTGGCTATTATAATTGGCCCCCCTGGTACGGGAAAAACTCAGGTGATTGCTGCATTACAACGCCGATTGGCTGAGGAGTTTGAAGAGCAAAATCTCAGCGGCCAAGTACTAGTCAGTAGTTTTCAGCACGATGCCGTCGACAATGCATTAGATCGTAGCCAAGTTTTTAATTTACCAGCTACACGCGTTGGTGGAAAGAAACAAAGTGCAGAGGACGAGAGTGGCTTCAATCGATGGGTGGATGCACAGGCAGAATATCTGCGTGAACAAATAGAACTGCAATACCAAGTACAGCCAGTTTTAAAGCAACTGGATGAAGTTTCAGTCACTATGGCTATGCTACGTATTACTCGTTATTCGGCCGCTCAATACATCCTTCAACTGCAAAAACTGATCGAGCAACTAGGTGATTTGGAAAAGCATGGAATTAGATTCTCAGTTCGATTGGTGAGTGAACTCGAAGATTATGCTTTAGCGCAACAGCAGATCATTCCAGCGACAAATCGCACTGAGGACCGTCATACGACTCTTCGACTTATTCGCGGTCTTAGGACAACTACCACCAGTTTTTTCGATGATGGATGCAGTCGGGCAAATGACCTGCTTCGTGAACTCAAACGCCAGCTTCACCATTTTACTGGAGAAAGCAAATCTTGGCTTGAGAAAGCAGCCTATACGCCAAGCCCAGACGCTGGTTTACTTCAGCAGCTCGCAAATATACAAAACCAGCTCCTGAATCAATACCTGCCAGATTATCGTCCACCCGATTTGAAGCAGGCTCTTGATCAAGCAGGTAAAAATCTGCTCGATCAGATTGAGAGTGCTCTGGATCAGTACATGCAGCAACATAAACAGGGTGTTGCATGGGCACTAGAAGAATTAGTCAACGGTATTGAAACAAACCGTCAGACAGCCCTGTCTACCACAGAAGAATACGCCATGGTGGTCGGTGCGACCTGCCAACAATCTGCAAGTAACAAGATGGCCAGCCTTAAATCTGTGGTTGAGCTGGACAGTTCAGAAATCGATTTTGACACAGTTATTATTGATGAAGCTGCTAGAGCCAATCCGCTGGACCTGTTCATTCCTATGTCAATGGCTAAGCGCCGCGTGATTTTGGTTGGGGATGATCGTCAGCTCCCACATATGCTAGAACCGGATATTGAAGGTAAATTGCAAGAAGAACATCAACTGACTGAGCAGCAGCTGGAGGCATTTCGCACTAGTCTGTTTGAGCGGCTGCGTCTACAACTTAATCAACTGGACAAACAGCATATCGATAAGCGTGTTGTGATGCTTGATACTCAATTTCGTATGCACCCGATACTCGGAGATTTCATTAGTCAGCACTTTTATGAAGCCGTAGGTTTGGATAAGTTAAAGTCCGGTCGTTCTGCTAGTGATTTCGATTTTTCTCCCGACTTTATTCGTGCTCTTGGCAATGCGGGGAATCACTTTGATGGAAAGGTCTGCCAGTGGATTGACGTTCCATCGTCAGAAGGGAAAGCAAGTATGCGTGGAACCAGCCGTATTCGTGAAGCAGAAGCTGAACGTATCGCGAATGAAGTTAAGGATTTATTTGAAGCAGAAGAGAAATCAAATACAGATAGTAATAGCCTGTCTGTCGGCATAATTACTTTCTATTCAGCTCAGCGCGACTTGATTATGGAGAAGCTTGCAGCCACCAAGGTTAACGGTACTCCCCTAATGATTAAAACTTCTGAGGGATACGAGCCTCATGAGAATTTTAAAACGGCGATTAAGAAAAAAATGGACGGGAGTATCGATATTGAAGAAGGTTTACGCGTTGGTTCCGTCGATGCTTTCCAAGGTAAGGAATTTGATGTGGTGCTGCTCTCCTGTGTCCGCACTTGGCACAAACCTTATACCAATCAGGTGGCCGACTCTAAAGGCAACTCTGGTAAAGAAGAAAGCCATGAAGCCCAACTTAACCGTATGTTTGGCTTTTTGCGCTTACCCAACCGTATGAACGTTGCTATGAGTCGGCAACGTCAGATGTTGATTTGCGTTGGTGATAGAAAGCTCGTAACTAATCCATTTGCAGAAGAAGGCATCCCATCACTTATTGCGTTTTATCAACTGTGTGGAGGTGAGCATGGCAGCCTTCGTTGATACTGGTACCTATTTAAAATATGGGCAAAAACCTCAGGTGAAAGCTCAACCAATTCTCTGGCCAGTACTGGTTTACAGGGTTTTATATCCTGAAGTACAGCAACCAAAGATGAATCTGTTTCAGAAAGTGGTGATGCGTCTGATAAGAGCCAAAACCCATGATTCAGAGGATATTGCCCAACTCACTGGCCTGCATAATAACTTAGTTAAGCTGATTCAAGCGCAACTGTTAAATCGCGGCTGGATCAATGATCAGGCAACTGAACTGACTGAATCTGGTATTAAGGTCTTAAATGAAGAAGACGACCAGAGTGAAAATCTTTCCAGTGGCTATCTGTTTAAGGATGCTGTGACTGGCAAGCTTTGGCCGCGTATCGATAAAAGGTTTGCAATCATTGAGCCAACTAATCCGGAAGCTGAGTTTCCTGAGTTCGTACAAGATCGCAAAACTGGTTGGTTAATCAAGCCGTTTAAGGCAAAATTTTTATCATCAAAGTATGAATTGCCAAGTACCAAGGATGCACTGCGTGCATGGCAAGGTTACCGAAGCGACTACCGTGCGTCACGGCAGTTGTACAGTGCCAGCCAGATCCCGGACCAGGTAAAACTGACTGGCATCCGTTTCCAATCTGAAACACCGGAGTCAGCCTGGATTCTGCTGTGGATCGCACCTAGCCACGATGATCGACTCTGGAGTATCAAAGACCCTTTTGATATTCGTGATGAAGCTAGGTGGCTAGATGAAGCCCTGTATAAACTCCTAAACGCAAATGACAATTTAACCAAACGGTTGGCTAACTTAATTGGCAAACCTGTGCCTGATAGTCAAACAGTCACTGAGTGGCTTGAGGGTCTGAAAGATCAGGTCCAACTCCGCATAATTCAGGATTATCCTTGGGCACGCAAACAGCCGGATATCGCCTCAGCCATATCAGTTTTGATCACCAGACAAGAAACCCTGGAACAGGGGCAGAACAATAAAAATGATCTTGAAGCTGCAATCACTGAATGCCAAAAATTGCTTGAGGTTCTGATGCAATGGTTGATTAAAACCTTTCCAGCGAACAATGGCTCCCTTCCCAAACTAACGAAAAATGATGAAATTTTAAATAAACAGCTACTTACCGCACTGTATCTACCAGCGTTCACTCAGATAGTTATTGAAGCCCTGTCTCGGCAAAGCTTGCAGAGTGCTATCAAGTCGATGAACAGACCATCGAGCTCACTTAATCAACTTTTAGTTGCTGCAGCTCTTGGTACTGTTGGTAACGAAACTCACCCTCTAAAGCAACTTGGCAGTAATCAGCTTCAGCTTGAAAGGTTGATCGAACTTGCTCGTTTACGTAACCAAAGCACACACGGTAACAGCCGATACACTGGCGTAACATACAAAAAAATTACCCTTGAAATAGCACAAGACCAAATCGAATATACGCTGCAATTTATCGAACACTTTAAGGAATGGATTAATGGCGAGTAATAAGAAACGCAATGGCCAGCAAGTTCAGGGTAATAATACCACTGTACCCCACACTGTCCCCCAATCTAACAGTAAGGCTCCGCTTGAAAAGCAGATTCCGATGTGGAAGGCTTCGTTTGAAAATGCCAGCAAGGTTTACAAAGAAACTGGACAAAATTTGGATGTTCCATTCGATGAAGCTAATCTCAATAAAGTAATTCAAAATATATATGGCGAAGATATATCATTCGTCTCAAATTGGATTGGAAAATTTGCAAATCTTTGTCGTGATCTGGCCAAGTATCAACAAAATTTAAATGAGGAATATAAAGCGCGTTGGGATACATGTAACCAGAAAGGACAGGAACTAGAAGTTAGAGAGTCAGAGCTGGATGCGATACAAACTAAGCTTGATCAGCAATCAGAAATTCTTGAAAAGCGTCAGTCTGAATCCGAACAGTTGCAGCAGCAGCTGACTAAACAACAAGGTGAAATCACTGAGCGTGAACGAGAAATTACAATGCGCGAGTTGAATGCAGAGTCTGGTTTTGAAAAACAAAATCGTGAAGCACTGGAAAAACTAAAAAAAGATCACACTAAGGAAACTTCAAATTTGAAGCAAGCTATAGTCGATCTTCAAAGTCAGAAATCAGAACTAGAGCAAGCGATTGAACATGCAAAAGTAACTTTTACTGAGACTGAGCAGAAACGCAAGCTTTCGATGCAAGAAGAAGACTCTAGACTCTCAAAGCTTATGTTCGATATTGAGCAAGAAAAAATAGCCTTTAAAAAGGAACAAGAGCACTTCGTGCGGATAAGAGAGGCATTCGAGGCGGAAAAAGCCTCTTACCAAACAGACCTGGATTTAAAAAATGCGTTTGCTAGTCAACAACTAGAAAATGATCGCAAGGAAATCGAATCTACTTTATCCATAGAACGTCAGCGTTTAGATCAAGACTGGGAAGATTTGAGTGAAGCTCGGAAGAATTTGGATGCACTTGTTAGTGACGCTATGCAGCATGAGCGACAAGCACACCTACATGCAGAGGAACTTAAGAGTAAAAAGCTCGACAGAGCTTGGCAGAAAGTAGAAGAGTTGAACGCAAAGCTTTCGGATTACATTGAACTAGAGTCTATTTTGGGCGAACAGTCGATCGAAGAGCTTTTAAAAAATATGAATGTTATCAAGGAAGAGAATCGCAGTTTGCGTCGAACACTTACAGATTCCGATACTGCAACGTTAGCTGATGATAACGAACATCTGCGTAATCGACTTTCAGATCTGGAGAATGAACTCCGAGAGTTGCGTCCTCAATTACAACAGGCACAAACCGAAGCTGGGCATAAGCGTGTCGCAGCAACGGAGCTGCAGAATATCAAGCGGGAAAGCCGGGTTTTGGCGCAGCATAAGAATGCCCTTCAAGTGCATATTGACGACTTGGATAGCCGGATTGAGAAGCTTACAGATGCTCATAAAACCCAAACTCCATTCCCTGCCATGTCGGGTATGGACAAGGGTAAAGACTTCCAGGCCACCATGGAAATGGAAGAAATACCAGACCTACAGAAATTTGCTGAAGAGTTACAACATCGCATCGCACAGGCGGAAGATTCCGTTAAGCTTTATTATCCTTTAGAAGATATACAAGTACTGTTAGGCGGTCTGGCGATGAGTCAGTTACATGTCTTTCAGGGCATTAGTGGTACGGGAAAAACTAGTTTAGCGAAGGCATTTGCTAAAGCAATGGGCGGTTTCTGTACTGATATTGCAGTACAAGCTGGATGGCGAGATAGAGACGATTTGCTTGGCCATTATAATGCTTTTGAGCGTCGTTTCTACGAGAAGGACTGTTTGCAGGCATTATACAAAGCACAAACTCCGCGTTGGCAGGATAGCTGTAATGTGATTCTGTTAGATGAAATGAACCTATCTCGCCCTGAACAGTATTTTGCAGAGTTTCTTTCAGCGCTTGAGAAAAATAATCTTGATGAACGTTTAATTAGCCTTTCTGAGACTGCTTTGCCCCAAGCCCCCAATAAGCTTATAGAGGGTCGTCAAATTCGGGTCCCACGTAACGTTTGGTTTATTGGCACAGCTAACCATGATGAAACAACTAATGAGTTAGCCGATAAGACTTATGATCGAGCTCATGTCATGACACTGCCAAAACAGGACCATCAGTTTAAGATAAACGATTACAAGCCTACAAATTACTCCTTTAAGTCGTTAAATAAAGCCTTTGATAGCGCCTGCAAAAAGCACACACTTGATGTCAAAAAGTTGCTCTCTGAGTTAACTGGAAATGATTTTACGAAGCAACTTGAAGATAACTTTGGACTGGGTTGGGGAAATCGTTTTGAGAAACAAGCATTACGTTTTGTTCCAGTGATGCAAGCATCTGGATCTAATCGAGGAAAAGCATTTGATCATCTTCTTGCAACAAGGGTGATGCGACAGGGTAAAGTGACTGGTCGTTTTGATGTAAGTGCAGATTCAGTCCGCAGTCTAATGAATTCTTTGGAAATTTTTTGGAAACAGTCGGAGCTCGATGGTTCGCCAGAAGCGTCTTTAGCGTTGTTGGAAAAGGATGTCAAGAGTAAGGAGGCTGGGTTTTAATGTGGATTGATCGACTTACAGGGGATGTTCTGCGGGTTTTACCTGATATTGTAGAGTCTGGACGTTATCTCGACAAAATAGGTAGTCCTGGTCAAAGAGTAAAAACAGGTACAGATTCAATTCTGGTAGATCGCGGTAGTAGGATCTGTGTTGTTAAGGATAGTCACATTGAGTTTGAGTTACCACCCAAAGACATGGCACAAAAAGTGGCGTTGTTTGAGCGTATAATTGAGACAATAGACATCAGATCAGACTACTCTAGTAAATTGATTTCTCCATTGATGCCTGAAGGTATTGTCAATGAAGACTGCCATTTAAACTCGTTTGAAGAAAAGTTAATTGAAGTTATTAGTGTTGGTCATCTTCATCAAATATCCAAGAGGCCTCGATTGGATTTGTACTATGAAGATGAGGTTACAGACGTTGCAAGAGCAAAAAGACTAGCTAAGGGAGCTTTGGTGCATCTGGCATCTCACTCTGAATGTTGGCAGCGGCAGACTTTATCTGGGGTTATCCCCAAGCGGGTTAAGGCTCGTTTCAGTGAAGATGACTACAACACCTATGAAAACCGAGTTTATGCAAGGCTGCTCGATAAAACAGAACATTACTTAAGTTGGCGAGTTGGTACGCTTTACCAGCTAAACATGACTGTGAGTGAGGCTTTAGAGTTTTATAAAGAGACAAACCGCCATCATCGTTTGAGTCAGGAAATTTGTCGACTTTGGGGGCAAACATTTTCTCAAGAGTCTACTAGCCAAGTTTCTGAGCAGCTAAGTGAAACTCTCAAGCGATTGGAAAAATTGTTGGAGGTAGTTAAAGCACTCAAGCAACAAGGGCTGTATGTGCTGGTGAGCCGAACAGAGCAGGTTGCCGGAGGCCTGCACATGACGAACATACTAAGCCATGATCAGCATTATCGCCACTTACCCATTTTATGGAAAAAACTTAAAGGTGTAGTCGGTGGAAAATTGATCACTCCAGAAGAGCGACAACTTCGCAATGAAGCCTTAAATATGGCGTACTCGCGTTATACGGGCTTAGTGCTTCATCATGCTCTACTACCTTACATGAAACAACAATTTATAGCTGAATGGGCAGGAGCTCATCTCGAGCTTAGGCAAGATGGGTTCGATTGGTCACTAGCATTAACATCGCCTGATAAAAAAGAAATGCGTGTATTGCTTAAGGTTATTCCCTGGTTGGGTTTAGTATCAAGACCAGAAGAAATAAAACCCAAAGCGCCATTTACCCTTATTGCATGGCCTAATCTAAATGAAGACTTGGAGAATAGTGACGAAGCACCTACCGATGGTTGTTGGGTGCCGTTATCGCCATTTGATTTGTATGTTGTAGAGAGACTTGGCCGTGTGATTGATCAGATATTACATAGAGAGTTGGTTTCCGATTATGGGCAACCGCTCCAAAAAATCCCTACCAAATCACTTGAGCATATAAATGGCCTGGAGGGGCTAGCAATTAGCGAGCAGTATCATGAAATTCGCATTCTTGAGGAATTACAACCGGAGACGCTATCTAAAGTAAAAGAAGCACTATTAAACGAAAATGCTGCACAGCAAGCTAAACAGCTCGAACACCTTAACCATAAAATTAATCAGCTTCAGATTTGCCCTGTGTGTTCATCAAAAACAAAGCTAGTACCACAGCAAAGCAATGGTTTTCGGATAAGTTGTGATTCGTGCAAAACAAAAACGTATTTTCAACGCTTGCCAAAAGCTATGGAGTACATGCAGGAATTAGAAGGCTTTGTAGATTTCAAGAAAGTAGGACGTCGTGGGTTTGTAGTTAATATATAGCCTTTTAAAAGGCTATCGGTCAAGGTCAATTTTATGTGCTTAGGAAAGATTTTACAGTAAGTGAGTACTCAGAACGCGCTTTCTACCATGTAAGACTAAAGATTGGTTTTTAAACGAATATTCTTGCATATCCTCGTTGTTGATGTGCCTAACTTGCTGTTATTATTTGATTTTTACATAAGGAATTTCTAAATTGCGTAACGATGTCATTACACATGGTTTGATTATCGACACCCCTTGGATTGATTACATTGTTCAAGGAACAAAGACTTGGGAAATGCGAACATCTCACTGTAATAAGCGTGGAAAAGTCGCGCTTATCAAGAAAGGCAGTAAGCAGGTTGTTGCAATTGCTGAAGTAATCGCTTCAGAAGGGCCTCTAACGCTCAATCAGCTTCGTGACACGTTCGAGTTCCATCGAGTGCCTGAGCATATTATTTCGCAACCGGACTATAAATGGCATTTCGCATGGAAGTTAGACAATGTAACCCCCTTGGATACCCCTGTGTACTATGTTCATAAAAACGGTTCAGTGATATGGGTTGAACTTGATGAGCTTGCTCGCCATCAATTGAACGAAAGCTATGAATTACCTGTGCCTCCATCTCTCACTGGGTTTGAACAAATGTCTGATCATACACTGCGAGACCGTGATACTCTCGATACTGTAAAGTCCTTAGTGCCTGTAGCTAGAGATGGTACATTTTTTTCGCCGGGTTTCTGTTCTAGAAACGGAATCTATACCGTTGGTGAAAAAGGTGATGAAAGCAAGTTTCGAAATTTTGCTGAAGCTTTAGATTTCCTCAGAAAAATGCCAACAGCTCGCTGGCGAAGACCGAACGAAAATGGCAATTGGGGTATTGTTTCAGCTGTCGAATGGGTAGATTTAAGCTCACATTAAGGGAATTGCTATGTTGGATTTACTTGGACATCTTTGGCCTCAATTTGAATTGTTAGCGACACCTGACGTTGATGTTATGGAAATAGGGGTGTTGTTTTGGATATTTATGGTATTCATTACATCAGTTTCTGTTATTGCGGTGCTTATTCACCGATGGAACTGTACAAAACGAGTGTCCAGGCTCACAAAGCTGATTGCAGGTGAGGATAAACACTCACTTGCGCAGAACCGAAAAGCTTTGCTAGATAATGCTGTTGAGCAAGACCCTAAAGTAACAGGCGCACTCTGGCGTGAATTCGATGAAAGTCTTGTGTATTCATCGGATAAAACCAAGCTTTCTAACACCCTAGATGCAGAACACTTCTTTAATAGTAAAACCTTAGCGTATGGATTGACATCCAGTCGTTTACTTTCAGCTGCACCCACGTTTTTAACGGCGATTGGTGTATTGGGTACATTTGTTGGACTAACCCTTGGTTTAAAAGATCTTCAGGTTAATGCTGATGACATTGATACATTGAAGTCGGGTGTCTCTGCCATGATCAACGGAGCTGCCGTTGCATTTATGACATCAGTTTGGGGGGTAGGGCTTAGTTTATTTCTGAATATGTTTGAAAAGCTCTTTGAACGAGATGCACTTTCAAGTATACGCAAATTACAGCAAAAAATTGATTATCTTTATCCACGCTTACCTGCTGAGCAGTCATTAGTTCAAATTGCAGCCTCGACAGAAGAAAGTAAAGAAGCCTTGCAAGAGCTGCATGAACGTATAGGCAATCGTCTGCAAGAGACTGTGTCTGGTATGAGTGAGTCAATGCAGAAGGCATTCACAGATGCGCTCAACAATGTGATGGCACCAGCTATACAAACGTTGGTAACTAACGCTAGCCAGCAATCAACAGACACTTTGCAAAAACTCGTTGAACAATTCATGGATGGAATGAAGTCAGCTGGTATGGAGCAGGGGCAGCGTATGGAGGGCGCGGCAGGAAATGTAAAAGAGGCCGTTGATGAAATGTCTGGCAAGATGAATGAACTTTTTACACAACTCAGCGAACAGCAAAATAAGTCACGTGAAAACACGGAAAACTCGGCAACTGAATTCGCACAATTGCTCGAAAGGATGCATTTAGCTGCTGAAAAGCGTCAGGAATCCATGGAGCAGCGTTTTAACGAGCTCATTGAAAAAATGACATCAACGGTTTCAGGCCAGTTTGATAAGGCAAAAGAGGTTGATTCCGAGCGTGCTGAAGCACAAGCCAAGGCACAAAAGCAGTTGTCACAAGATATTACGACGGCTCTGGAACAATTCCGCACTGTTACGACCGACCAAATCGCTGCAATTAAGCGGGCGGGTGAAGAACAGCAAGGAGAGACGAGTCAGTCATTCAAAAACACACTAGAAGAACTCAGAAAGGTGATTGCCGACCATACTACTTCATCCGATCAACGTGAAGGACAGATTCAGGAGCGTTTCCAAGGTCAACTGGAAAGCTTGATTAGTGAACAGCAGCAGTTGCTCGGCGCTGTAGCAAGTGGAACGCAAAAAACTCAACAGCAAATGATCGAAATGGCAGATCAACATAAATCATTACTGTCTGAGCTGAAAAGTGCTACAGGTGCTATTGAAGTTAGTAGCCAGAATATGCATAACAGCTCATCGCAGCTGGGACTTCTATCCACTAATCTCAAACAAGCAACCGATGTATTAGATACCCGTTTGCAAGCAGTGACGACAAGTCTTGAAAAATCCTCAGATCAGAATGCCAATCTCGCAAGTCAAGTGATCGACCAGGCAGCAACACTCAAACAACTTCAAAATGAGTTGACTGAGGCAGCACATCGATTTGAGCAGGCTGCGCATAGTGCTGAAAATGGTTTCAAATTGATGGATCAACATCAAAAAGAATTTCTTGAAGGCATTAGCCGTGAGTTCCAGTCGTTGGGTACTAGCCTGCAGGAGCAAGTTTCGGGCATTGAGAAGCAAGCTGAAGAGTGGCTACTCAGTTACTCAAATACAGTTACGACACAATTTGAAGATCGCATGGACTTATGGAATAAATCCACCTTGCAGTTTGCTGATCAGATGCGCGTAACAGTCAGCGCTATCAGTGGAATTGTTGAAGATTTGGAGCAGCGCAAATAATGGCCATATTTAGGAAGGCACCTGCTCATGTCGATGAGGACAATCCCTACTGGATGTCTTTTTCTGACATTATGTCTGCACTACTGATTATTTTTATTTTAGCGTCTGTTGTGCTAATTGTTCAGTTGATGGAAATTCAAGAGGAATTACATCAGAAACAGCACAATTTTGAGCAGGAAATTATTGATTTACAACAAGCAGAATCTGTACGCAGAACCATTATTCATGAAGCCGCTGAATTGTTACAACAACGAGGTATACGAGTCAGTGTGAGTGAAAATGATACGGTACTGAGTATTCCAAATGAAATTTTGGGTTTTGACACAGGTGCTGATCAGATCGGGCATCAATATCAGGCTACGGCATTAGAGATAGGTGAGGTGCTGAGTGAGGTTATTCGCAAGGAAAGTAGAATTGACTACCTTGATACAATTTTCGTAGAAGGGCACACTGATAATAGACCCCAACCAGGTAGGAGAGGGAATTGGGGGCTTTCAGCAGATCGTGCCGTGTCGCTATGGTTGTTATGGGATAAGTTACTGGCTGACGCGCACAAGCTGAATGTACTTAAAAATAAAGATCAACAACCTCTTTTTTCAGTGAGTGGTTATGGCCCGACAAGGCCAGTGGTTGAAAACCAAGTAACAGATGATGATTTTCGAGCAAACCGTCGAATTGATATTCGCTTTACGATTCGTAGGCCTACCAGCGAAGAATATAAGAGGATTCGTGATGAATATGTGGAGGCGATAAAGTGAAACTGACTCCGCCTAATTCATTCACTATTAAATGGAAGCCAGATGTTCTAGTAAACTGGAAGAACTTGGTCGATGAAGTGAAAGAACTTGGCTCGAATGTGGGTAAGGGTGATGAGTTTCAAAAAATAAGTGTTAACTTGAAGAATATGGCTAGATCAGCCAACTTTTCAGATTTAGTCTCGTTGATTCGGTCTCGAGTCGCGGCACGAGCACTTACGCAGCTCTGGCTTGAGGATCAAAGTGTTAAAAAGCGGCTACTAAATATTAAAATGTTAGATTCACTGGTGCTGATGCAAAAGCCTAGGCTCGGTATCATTGCACTTCAAAATTTGATTGCTCTTTACTTTAAAGATTTTGATCTTCTCGACTCATTAGTTCCGAATGGTCAAAAAAGTCTTAGAGAAACGCTTGAACAACTCATCAAAGAGCAGTTACACCTGCGGTATCAAGAAAATTTAAAAGGGCAGTCAAGAAGCCTACTAACTGTATTATATAGTGAATCTACTTGGTTGTTATCGGAAAACGGTCCAATTAATCTTGTTAATTTAGCTAAAGCAAATAATAAAGAGCTTTCTGAATCTTTCGTTGAATACGAGTTACGAGGACTTGATGTAGGTCGCTATGGTGATGTGTGCAGGGCACATTATTATCTAGAAACTCTGAAAAGTATTCCTATTGGCCAGTATGACGATGTTTTTGATGAATTATTAAAGCCCTCTGTTAGCAAAGCCCCCTATCAAAATGAAAAACGTATAGGGCATGCAGCAATGGAAATTTTGATAGATCGTGTCAGCGAAGATCCTAGTGAAAGTTGGCAGAATTTCATCATAGACCTTGCAGGTGACCCGCGTATCGCAAGCAATGCACTAAATTATCGAGAATGGTGGCAGCCGCTTGGTGAAGATCGTGTTACTAAGGTGCGGAGTTGGTTGGCAAAAGAAGATTTACGTTTGTTTTTAAGTGCGTTAGAGCAGTATGGAAAGGACACTGATAATCGTGAGTTTCAACGAATGTTCCCAGCGCGAAAGCACTTTCTTGAAGGGCTTGAACGAATGAAATTGATTAAACAAACTCGGTTAATGTTAGGAAATACAGCTGCCTACGCAGTAAAAAAAATATTAGGCAGTGATCTAAAAACGAGCTATATTCAATTAACTGGAATGAATGATAAAGCTGTTATCTATATAGATTGTGGTGATTTCTGTCTCATAGAGGGATCTCATAGCTTCAAGCTTTGGGCTTACTTAGCCCCACCCAATAAATTAGTATCCAGTTATGATACAAGGTCGTTATCACTTCAAGCATTAACAATTAAAACACCTAATGCATATAAACTGAAATATGGTGATGATGCCCCCTATGTTGGCATCACACATGCACCTAATATATGGCAAAATAAGGTGATAGCTTTTCTTGCAGCACATGGAATTCGTCTTAATATCGAGACATTACTATCACCAGTTGATTACAAACGTTACCTATCTCGCTTCGGTATTCCTGTTGTTAAGTCTCCTAAAACCATATTGAGTATTATTGAACAGGGTAGTTCTAGATCGGGTGGTATTAAAGTTAATGAACACATAAGTTCATCTGATGATAGTAGATTGAAAAAACCACTGTTTGATCATAAAATAAATGATGCTTTATCTAAAGCAGCTATCGATATTCTTTACTATATGCATTTAAATCCACGTGCAAATATAAAATTCATCGCATATTTTTTGCAAAGCACAGATAGAAAGGTTTCAAAAGTTATCAATGATGAGCTTCAAAATCTATGCATACAGACTCGAAATGGCGGCTGGAAGATTCTTCCTTCTGGAATAGAAAAATTGACCCTGCTTGGAGTGATTAAGTGACTAGCGATTCATTTATTACCACACTTAAATCTTATTTTTTTGGCGATAAAAAAATCATTGAGGGGAAGCGCCTAGAGTACACTGCTGATTCAACTGGGTTGATATTTTATACCGATAGCCAGGTGTTCAAAGATCTAAAATCAGGACAAGCCGATCCTTTACTTCAGATGCAATCTATTGTTTTACAGATGCTATATGAACAAGGTGATGCTGTAGCGTTACCAAATGGATACCGGCTCGATGATGACGTTGCTGCAGCCTTAGATGATGAGCAGGCTGATTTACTAAATTTGCCGAAACACTTTCCGGGTGAATTCACTACAGAAATAAGCGGGCATACAAGAAAATCAAGTTTCAAAGTTCAGTTGTTCGCTAAATTTGAAAGGGAGGTATACCCTTTTAAACGAAATGGTCCATTCATTGATCTAGGGGGTAAAAATAGTATTTACCGCTTGAGCTCATCTGAGCTCATGGCCATTAAATCACTTGAAATACATCAAAATCTCATTCCAGAACAACGCAATGAATCAGAAAACCTAAAGCTAATGGCGCTACTTCAAACATCGCAACGAAGCGGCATGCGTATAGATCTGAGTAATTTTGATCGTCTGGATGTGGTCATACCTGATGATGTAGGTATCGTTGCTACACAGTTGCCTGATGGCAGTTTAGAGCTTTGTCCAACGCTCGGTGAAGGTATCACTCCTGATCAGCTAGAAAAACGCTGGAGCCAGGTAGATCTGAACAACGATGGTGGCGTGCTAAGAGTAGAAAACCGCTTGGTACTAATCCAGCCTGAAAAAATGGCTGGTGTTCGTGAAGTGCTTAGTAATAAACGAATCCCAGCGGATAAAGTATCGGAGTTTTTCAATTCACCTTCTGCATTTCTTGATGCCTCCTTGGTTAACCTTGACTTAGGATTTTCACTGAGGGTTTTAGGTGTTGGTCAAATGCAGTACATGGACTTTGGCACATTAGATGATACCACACGTGACTGGTTCGCTACTGTAGGTAACCCCGAACCACCTGAAGCTCTTCGTAAAAGCATTTTGTGTGATGAAGAACTTGATCGATTCAAACAAAAACTCTCTGTCGCTAGAAAGCAGGGTGCTTTCATTATTGAGCATGATGGAAAAAAATTTGATATTAGTGATACGTCTAAAGTTGATAAAATCGTAGCTGAAATAGAACAGGAGATACATAGCAAGGATAATCTTCTGGATATAAATGAGACTGATGAAAATCCACCCACACAACAAATCACAGTTATTCTGCGTGAAACTGAAAAGATAAATCAATCATTACGAGAAAAAGCAACAAGTTCTAATACACATCAAGAACCCGACTGGAATTTGTTGTCAAGATTACCTTTTCCACACCAGAAAGAGGGTATTCGATGGTTGATGGGTTTGTTATCGCAATCAATCCAAGATGATCATAGCGATATGTACCGGGTACAAGGGGCACTTTTCGCTGACGACATGGGTTTGGGAAAAACCTATATGATTCTGGTCATGTTGGCTGAACACTTTAAACTGCAAAAGGCAGTCGGCAAAACACAAAAGCCTATCTTAGTCGTGGCACCTCTCAGTTTGTTGGAGAACTGGGAGCAGGAAATAAGTAATACTTTTAAGGAAAATCCATTTCGTGATGTAAAAGTTCTTCAATCAGGTAGAGACCTAAAAGAATTTAAGATTAAGGGTGCTGTTAGAGAATCAGTTCAGCTTAACGATTCAGTTGATGAAGCAGGCACTATATCAATTAACGATGTTCGCTATGCCTTGCATATTGGGCCTGATGCGGGATTAAAACGGCTTGATATTGACCGTCGTTTAGTGCTAACAACTTACCAAACATTGAGGGATTATCAATTTTCACTATGTGTAATCGATTGGGGGGTTGTCGTTTTCGATGAAGCACAAAATATTAAGAATCCAAATACCTTGCAATCAAGGGCAGCTAAAGGCTTAAAAGCTGACTTCAAACTACTCGCCACGGGAACGCCAGTTGAAAATAGTCTGGGTGATTTTTGGTGCCTGATGGATACCGCACAACCTGGACTACTAGGGAATTGGCAGCATTTTCGCGATCGTTGGATTACACCTATCAATAAAGCTTCAGAGGATGAACGTGACGAGGTTCGGCGTAAGGTAGGTGCTGATCTTCGTGATGCAGTAGAAGGCTTTATGTTGCGAAGAATAAAAGAAGATCAGTTAAAAGGGCTGCCATCGAAGTACTTAAGAAGTGCATTAACGCAAACAGGGACAAATATGCAATATGTCAAAGAGATGGCCCAGACAATGAAAGCTGACCAACTCGCAGCATACGATGCAATACTTGAAGATTATAGACAGCGAAATGCTACTGAAGATATGCGTGGTCATGCATTGACTGCTTTGCATCAGTTAAAAGTCATTTCTTTACATCCTCAATTAAATAATGAGGGAGTATTAATAGTACGTAGCCCTAGCAAATGTCGTGAAGTGATGGCTGAATCAGCAAAGCTGAGAATATTACTTAAGCTTCTTGATGACATTCGTGCACTCGGTGAAAAAGTAATTCTTTTCCTTGTCACGAAACAAATGCAACGCTTACTGAAGTTATGGCTTGATCAAATTTATGGTTTAAACATTCATATTGTGAATGGTGATACGGCTGCTGTTCAGACTAAAAAAGACATGCTTACCCGAAAAGGAATGATAGAACAGTTTGAATCTACTGATGGCTTTAACATCATCATCATGTCACCGGTTGCAGCAGGTGTTGGTTTGACTTTAGTTGGCGCAAACCATGTCGTACACGTTGAAAGACATTGGAATCCTGCTAAAGAAGCTCAAGCGTCTGATAGGGTCTATCGAATTGGTCAGACAAAAGATGTATTTATACATCTGCCTGCCGCACTTCATCCTAAGTATGATTCTTTTGATGTAAATCTAGATCGCTTATTGAGCGGTAAGTTAATGTTAAAAGATGCCGTTGTAACACCTGATGTTGTCACTGAGGCTGAGTTGATTAGGTCTATGGGGTTGTGATTTTAATAAATGTTATATCATTTTTTTTCATGAGTTTTATTAATCGGACCTGTTAATTCCGCATTCTATAGGTTTGATGTGCCAGCTCTTTGAAATGCTATTTGGCAGGGTAAGGACAATCGTTCTCAGTTGAGGGCTAGTGTTTCCCTGTTGATGAAGATTGTTCTTATAATGCTGGACTTAATGTTGCGTCATAATAAAAATGAAAGGATGGAGCCTTTTTCTCCACTTATAACTAATTGAATTTAATATTATAATATTAAACAAATCCACAATCATCATGGAGTAGTCAAAGGGATATGAAGTTTTTCTTACGCTTGTTAAAAAGTACTGTCTTTGTGACATGGCTACTAGCAACGATGCTTACTGTTACAGTAACGGCTAGCCTATGGGCGTTACATTTAACGACTCAAGTCGCTACATTAACTGCAGTATCTGCCGCGACTGCTTTAGCGCATCGCAAAGATATAGCTCGGGCCGTCGCAAAAGTAAAAGCTAAAGCTCGTTTACGTAGATTGTTGATGGCTGCACCTTTTGTTGGTTTAGGTGCAATTGTCTACTTCGAAGAGCAGGATTTTCGTGAGTGGAAATTACAAAACCCTGAAGGAACAAGAGAAGAGTACAGTTGTGAAGTTGCTGAGTTAACAGCAGAGGTGATCGATGAGGTGTTGCAAGATCTTCCTCCTCGTGTACGACCATCTCCAAATGCATTGCAAAAATTTGTACCAGATTGTGAGTTGCAAGTAATTCTCTAGCTTGATCTGTAATCCTCCCGAAAAATCGGAGCAGTTAAACACAAAGCGGGTTTATTCAATCCTACTGAAGGGCTCGGCACTGTCTCAAGCGGTTGGGTATATATCTGTGCGGCTTGTACCAGGCTGAGGTGATCACCTGTCTATCCCGGAAGAGCCGTGAAGTCGCTAGAGTGACGATGCTGAAATGGCTGGATTGGTATATTCATCAGCGGGTGCCGGGATCTATTGGGTTGAAAATCACCGTATAACTTCAGGACTAGCTGAGGCACACTACTGGAGTAACAAACCGGTCAGGCCATAGCGGCCTTAAGTGAAGCGAACTGTCTCCACAAACCTGGTGTAAGTCAGTCTGTATAAGAGGGATTGAACGTGAATAATAAACATAAAGACCCATCCGAACTGCCATTTGCTGCACCCTGCAGAAAACTCAGCGATGATGCTCCACTTCGTTGGCTTCAAAAGGGCGTTGATGATTTACGGGCAGCACCTCGACAAAGTTTGGTGTATGGCTTTTTAACGGTTTTACTCAGTTGGGCAATGACTGTCGCTACTATGCAATTTGGTAGTATTGGCCTTTATCTTGGGCTTGTGAGTGGCTTCGTTTTTGCTGGACCCTGGCTGGCTTTAACGCTTTACGCGATCAGCTTGCGGTTAGAAAGAGGTGAGAAAGTATCCTTAAGGCTATCGATAAGAGATGCGGGAAGCGTAATGGGATCAGCTATGATCTTTGCAGTGATATTAGTGATTGTCTTACTGGTATGGGCGCGCGCAGCAAACACCATGTATATCTTTTTCCCGGAAGTTGCCAACCCAAGTTATCGTCAATTGGCCGTCTTTTTGATTGCAGGTATTTCAGTTGGCGCTCTTTTTTGTTTGGTCGTGTTCGCCGTCAGTGCCTTTTCATTGCCAATGTTGATTGACCGTAAGGCCGATGCGGTGACTGCCGTTGTCACAAGTGTGAATGCGGTCATGCGAAATAAGTACCCACTTATGCTTTGGGCTGTAATGATATCCTGCTTAATTATGATTGCTGCGCTAACGGCGTGGGTTGCGCTTGTAGTGATTATGCCTGTTTTAGGCCATGCCTCATGGCATGCCTACAGAGAAACAATCGATGCAGAGCAGTGGCCTAGTAATGCATTAAAAAAATGAGATCTTGAGCGATCATTGCGGTGCCCTGTTACAGGGCATGACGCTCACTCGAACATGGCTTGATGCAGCAAGCCAAAGTGCTGGAAGCTGTAGTCAGCCAGATGAGCATAATCGGGTAAGGTTGTGTAGTGAATCAGACAGGATGGCATCTTTGCATTCCGACCGGCTTCCAGGTCGTACCTGTAATCACCCACCATTAATATGGCGTGTGGAGGTAATCCAAAGTCACTTGCGATCTGTAGCAGGGCGGTTGGATCAGGTTTAGGCTTGGAGTTTTCTCGGGTAATGAGTCGTTCAATGGGTATTGCATTCCGTTCAATTTTCACTCTTGAAGACTGGAATGAATTTCGAGTCACGATCGCCATGGGGATATCATCTGCTACACATTTATCTACGAAGGCGCGAGCTCCCGGCATCCAATCACTACCCTGAGCATCGAGTAATTCGTGACGATGTATCACGTCTAAAGCTGCACTCTGTTGCTTCTCTGGTAAGGATTTCAAAAAAGACAAAACATCCTCATCAGCAGGACAACAAATTTCCTGCTTGATCGCCATAAAATCTAGCGATGAGGTCACCAGGGTGCCGTCCAGGTCGAAAATTACCCCTCGAATGTGTTTCATTCTGTAGCCTGTAGATTAGGATGAGCAGCTGTAATGTGAAAATCCTCCAAGCCCAAACAATTCTGCTGGCTTAAGCCTGTAATATTGTTCTTCTATCTCTTGTGATTGTTCGGCATAGGGCTGTGTTAACACGCCTTGTAGTTCTTTGATTAGCGCATACTGACCCCTAGCTGCATGCTGATACGCGGGCACCACATTCCCTTCTCGCATAGTGTATTTTGGATTTGCGCGTTGCATCTGTATAGAAATTTCCTCAGTAGAGCGGGGTCCTGAGGTAATCAGCGATTTCCATTTGATGAACCACTCTGCCCAGCGCGTATGCAATCCTTCGTTGTCTGTTTCAGCGGTCAGTTCAGTGTAAAAGCTTTTCGTGAGTGGCTCTATGCTATTGGGTAGTGTCGATAGCTCACGGAAGAAAAGGGTGTAATCCACCGGTGTTTGCATCATTAACGTGATCAGTTCGTTGAATAATTCCGCGCTGAATACCTCAAGCCCTAACTTGGCCGCCCACATTGTTTCCATTGCAGCCTGCATCACCCTGGGGAAATCAGCTTGAATTTTATCAAGCTGCTGTAAATAGGCAGGCTGTGCTGATAGTAGCGGACGTAACGCGGCACAGAACATCTGGAAATTGCGCTCTGCTGCAATCGGCTGATTGAGGAAGGCGAAATGCTGTCCACCCCCTGTCCATGGCTGGAAATAGGGATTGAATGCTTCACAGAAACCAAACGGGCCGTAGTCGAGGGTGTAACCACCGGCCGCGCAGTTGTCACTGTTGAAGTTACCCTGGCAGTATCCGACGCGAATCCAGTTAGCAACTAAAGAGGTCAGTCGGCCACAGAATTCACCTGCCAGCATAAGTACTTTTTCCTCAACTGGTCGTGTCGTGTCGATAACCTCGCCATATTCACGATCCATTAAGTGTAAGACAAGCTTTTCCAGCTCCTCCATCGCGCGCGGATGTGCTTGGTTACGGGCGCGACGACCGAAGAGTTCCAGTTGACCCACCCGGATAAAGGAGGGTGCCACGCGCGTTGAGATAGCCACGGGTTCTAAAACATAACGGTCTGGATCTTTAGCGTAGGAGCCAACTGAATACCAGGGCCGTTGCACTTTTTCAGTTTTGGATACATACAAACACAGTGACCGTGATGTTGGCACTCCCAGCGCGTGCATATGCTCTTGTGCGAGGAATTCGCGAACACTTGAGCGTAGCACGGCTCGGCCGTCGGCCCCTCGGCAGTAGGGGGTTCGACCGCCCCCTTTGAGTTGCATCTCCCAGCGTTGGCCATTAATGACGGCTTCAAATACGGAGATGGCACGACCATCACCGTAGCCGTTACCGGTTCGAAACGGGCATTGCTGGGTGTATTCGGTGCCGAAGATTGACAGTGCATAGCCACAGGCCCAACCAACTTTTTGCATCGGTTCTGGTGCCTGGCTAAGGTCACCGGAGAACACCCGCATAAAATCGTCTGATTGCGCCAGGCTGTCGGCCAGGCCCAGTTCAGCAAAAAAACTGGGGCTGTGAGCGATGTATTCCGGATTCTGGATGGGGGTTGGCTTGACTGGAACGAAGTGACCCGTGAAAACTTGTCGTGGTGCGTGATCAACACCATCTTCAGTCGCGTCAGGATCGCAATTGAGGACGTCCAGGAATGAGTAGCTTGCACAGGTTGCAAGCGCATTGAAGGTTGTAATGCTGGCAGAGATTTCCTGGTCGTTTGCTTGTGTCATAGGAGTCCCTATTGGTATGCATCATTACATAATCTCAATGCGCTTTCGGCCTTGGCTTGGCTTACTCAGTACGCTGAGTCACTTCCAGCAAGTGGTAGCCGAACTGGGTTTTGACCGGGCCTTGTACTTCGTTGACCGGCGCGCTGAATACAACCTTATCAAACTCAGGGACCATCTGACCTGGACCGAAGGTACCTAAGTCACCCCCATTGCGACCTGATGGGCATTTGGAATGCTGTTGTGCCAGAGCGGCGAAGTCTTCACCGGCGGCAATTTTTGCTTTAAGTTCGTTACAGGTTGCTTCGTCTTCAACCAGGATATGACGTGCTGCAGCTTTTGCCATGTTATAACTCTCACTTTTTATCGAATTTTAGTAAACCGCAACTTTAACATAATGTTTTCGCCACTCGCCAACATGTAAATCCGAAGGCAAGTGGTAGTGACCAATGGAAATCCGATGCAGCTTAAGCACAGGGTTACGAAAACGGCCAAACATACGCTTGATCTGATGGTATTTGCCTTCAGTCAGCACCACCCGTGCTGTGCGGGTTGACAGAATCGTTAACAAAGCAGGTGCTGTGGTTAGGTTTTCATAGTCAAAATACATGCCCTCAGCAAAGGCGGTTACGTAGCTGGCAGTGAGCGGATGCTCCACTTCAACTTCATAGACTTTAGGCACCTTCTGCTTTGGATCTGTCAGCGCACTCGACCAGCGACCGTCGTTGGTAAGTAACACCAGCCCGGTGCTGTTTAAGTCCAATCGCCCGACGATATGGAGTTGGTGTTTTTGAGGGTGATCGATCAGGTCGATGACGGTTTTATGCTGTGCATCTTTCGTGGCGCACACCACCCCAACCGGTTTGTGTAAAAGTATGTAGATGGGCTGGTTGTGCTGCAGCACCTGGCCATCGTAATCTATCCTGGTAAATTGATTCACCAGCTGAGCGGGCTCATCACACAGCTCACTGTCGACTTTTACCCGTCCTTTAACGAGATCAAGCCGTATTTGTTTCAGCGAACGCTGCAACCTGCGTGCTAAAAAACGATCGAGACGATTAGATGCTGCTGCCATTAACAATCACTCACAATTCGAGCGGGCCGTTTGCTACCAGGGAAGGCTAGAACATCTAGTATAAGGCGCGGGGTGGAAAATGCATCAGAAAAGCAGTAGCCAAAATCTGTTTACGGCAGATCGCATAAGAAAATCCCATTTATTAGGCTGATGCAATCTGCATTCGCTTGCGTTGGGTTGAAGTTATTTTTTGTTTTAAAAACAAATATATAAGTTGTCTATCTTGAGTTTTAGCCCAGATGGAGTATAAATTTTAATGCAAATTACTTGTGCATTTGTAATTTATGAGCAAATATATTTCTAGTTAGATGCGTTTTCAACTACTCAATAAATAAACGGAGTTCAATATGAAACGGCTACTTACTTTGATGACTGCCTGTACCCTAACCCTTGCATCAGCACAAGCTCTTGCGAACAAGCTTATTGTGGCGACAGATACCGCCTTTGTACCTTTTGAGTTTATGCAAGATGGCAAATATGTTGGATTTGATATCGATCTTTGGGCCGAAATTGCTGCCGATAACAGCTGGGAATATGAATTACGTCCAATGGACTTTGGTGGCATCATCCCCGCACTACAAACTCGTCAGGTCGATGTGGCTTTGGCAGGCATTACCATTCGTGATGATCGTAAAGAGGTAATCGACTTTTCAGATGGCTATTACCAGAGTGGCTTTACACTCATGGTCCCTACAGGGAGTGATATTGAAACCACGGCTGATCTTGTTGATAAAACCCTTGCTGTCAAAATGGGCACATCGGCTTCCGATTATGCCGAAGAGCACTTTACTGAGACAGCGCTCCGAAAATTCCCCAATATCGATAATGCCTATTTAGAGTTACGTGCCGGTCGTGTTGATGCGGCAATGCATGATACGCCTAATGTGCTTTACTATATCGCCACGGCGGGAGACGGGGCAGTAAAAAGCACTGGTGAACGGATGATGGCACATGAATATGGCATTGGCTTTCCAAAAGGCACTGAGTTAGTGGGGGCTGTCAATGCATCGCTTGCAGCAATGAGAGAAGATGGTCGTTACGACGCTATTTATGAAAAATGGTTTGGTACCAGCTCGACACAATAAGGCCTCGTGGGAGGATGCTTAAAGCACCTCCCATCTCTTACAAGTTGTTATTTGGAGATGAGTTATGTCTGTTGACTGGTCCATCATCCCACAGTTTTTACCGCAATTATTCAATGGCGCCAAGATGACTATCTACATCACCCTGGTGGGTTTAGTAGGTGGCATGATCATAGGTATTCTCGCTGGCTTGATGAGAGCCTATGGTAGTCGTTTAGTTAACTTTATCGCGTTGGTGTATATCGAGGTGATCCGAGGTACTCCTATCGTTGTTCAGGTCATGTTTTTGTATTTTGCACTTCCAGTGTTGGCGAGTGTGCGTATTGATCCACTGAGTGCTGCCATAATTGCCATCATCATTAATGCTGGCGCTTATATTGCGGAAATTGTGCGTGGTTCGTTGCAATCTATAAGTCCAGGGCTTCGTGAGGCTGGCTTAGCAATGGGATTGCCTCGTTGGAAAGTGCTTGCACTGATCGTTGGTCCTTTAGCATTTCGTCGAATGATTCCACCGTTGGGCAATCAGTTTATTGTGAGCCTCAAAGATACCTCACTGTTTATCGTCATTGGTGTGGGTGAGCTAACGCGTACTGGCCAGGAGATCATGGCATCTAACTTTAGAGCAGTGGAAATATGGACGGCTGTTGCCGTGATTTATCTGATACTGACAGGTGCATTAACTCTCATGCTGCGGGTGATTGAAAAGAGGATGAGAATCCTATGAGCATCATTGAATTCAGACAGGTGTCCAAGCATTTTGGTGACTTAAAAGTGTTGGATAAAGTTGATCTCAATATCAATCAAGGTGAAGTAGTTGTATTGATTGGTCCTTCTGGCTCTGGCAAGTCCACTTTGTTACGTTGTATCAATGGCCTTGAAATGATAACCGGTGGTGATTTGGTTGTTGATGGTATCAGTGTGTTGTCAGGCAATGTTAACTTGCGGGAAATTCGACAAGAAGCCGGTATGGTATTTCAGCAGTTTAATCTTTTCCCTCAATTGACAGCTGAAGACAATGTGGCCTTTGGGCCACGCCATGTACGTGGCTTGAGTCGTTCCGAATCACTAAAGATTTCCCATGAACTACTAGAAAAAGTCGGCTTGGCCGATAAGAAAAAACACCTGCCTGCAGAGCTCTCAGGCGGACAGCAACAGCGAGTAGCTATTGCTCGTGCGCTGGCAATTAAACCCAAGGTGATGCTTTTTGATGAACCTACCTCAGCACTCGATCCAGAGCTTCGCCAGGAAGTGCTTAGCGTTATGCAGCGTTTAGCTGAAGAAGGTATGACGATGGTGGTGGTTACCCATGAAATGTCATTTGCGCGACAAGTCGGTTCACGTCTTATTTTTATGGAAAACGGCAAAATAGCCGTTGATGGAAAACCGCAAGAAATGCTCATTAACCCCTCGAACCCCCGATTACAGGATTTTCTCAAACATGTTGAATAGTGATTCGACTATCTCCTGGATGCACACTTCCGGCACACCTGAAGAAATTGGTTATGCCTTAGGTTGTTATGGACGTGATGCCGTTCATGGTCCTTTGCAAGATACGCAGTTATGGAAGGACATCACTGACAAGCGGCATTATGTTCGGGTCACACAACTCATGGAGGCAACACGTCAATTCTTTCCACAGCAATGGTCCGAGTTAGAAGGTTTGGCCGAAGGGCTGGACCTTCCGTTTGAGCAGGTGTTTGCATGGAATAGCCGGGGAGATCTGCTGATGGATACTGCTGATGGTTGTACATCAGTCATGCTACCTGGTCCGAACATAACTCTGGCACATAATGAAGACGGTTTGCCGTGTTTGAAAGGCTACTGTTTTGTTGCAGAGGTTCATCCACAGGACGGTATCCCTTTTTTTGCCTTCTGCTATCCAGGCTCTATACCGGGTCATACCTTCTCGCATTTACAAGATGGACGTACGTTAACTGTCAATAATTTGAGGCTTCAGGGCCAAGGCTCAGATATTCCGCGTATGGTGCTATCTCGTTCATTGTTGAGTTGTGCGACCTTCCCCGATATGCTTGATATGCTTGAAAAGTATCCACCTTGTGGAGGATTTCATTTTAGTATTGTGGATGCAAAAACGGGTAGGTTAGTGAGTGTTGAAACTGGTGCCGGTGTAACACGTAAACGTCAAGTGTCTAGGCCTCAAGTACATGCGAATCATGCACTCTTTCATCCCAGCCTGGCTGTGCAACATATTACCAACTCGTCGCATGATCGACAGTTACGAGGCCAGGCTTTATTAGCATTAGGTATAGATGACCCATTGCAGATACTTCGCGATCAGTGTCAGGATGGTCTGCCTGTCTACCGTGAAGATAAAGACGATCCTGATAACGAAAATACCTTAGCAACCGTCGTATTCGGTTTTTCAAAACAAGCCATAACTTGGAGTATATACAGTGATCGCCAAGGTGCCCCAGCCTTCAGTTCACAAACACAATACGACACCGCCTCAATCAATAGAGGCGTTGCGTCAACTTTCAGTTGATATTGGTAAGGGATCTTCCTCAATTCATCTTGGCCGTAAGGCAAAACAAGTTCTGGCTCGTATGTTGGAGCTGAGAGGGGATAAAGCTCTTTTGTCCATATCCAGCTTATCGCAGCGGTTAGAGGTGAATCCATCCACTGTCTCGCGTCTTGCACGGGCTTTGGGTTACCGCAGTTTTGGAGAGTTACAAAATGTGTTACTCAGTGAAAGTTTTGTGCCAGCGGGGTCTTTTTATACCCAGCACGCTCAAGCCGCACTATCGGCTGATGTGTCTGAGTTATCACAGCAAACCACGCGTTTGTGCCGTGAACAGCAAGCCAATATAGAACGTATGATTGAGTCATTTGATCAACCTGTATTCGAGGCGGCTGTGTCGCGGCTGGCCACTGCTGGGCGTATTCGTGTACATGGTGCACGTCAGTTTTATGCTTTTTCTGGCTTTTTGGCCTATGGGTTAGGCATGCTACGTGCCGATGTATCGTTGTTAGAACCATCGCTGCAGGGTGTGGCAGAAGGTCTGGCATCCATGGAAAAAGACGACTTGCTGATTGTGGCCAGCTGTGAACCTTATACCAAAAGTGTTGTTCGTGTTGCACAAGCGGCGCATGAGGCAGGGATTACCGTGCTTGCCGTGACCGACCGACCAAGCTCTCCTTTGGTTGCCAGTTCATCTCTGGCGCTTTTTGTGCCGCATGAAACCTGTTTTATCTCTAATAGCATGGTCGGTTTTTTTAGTCTTGCTGAATGTTTAATCAATAGTTGTGCATCACAGCTAGGTGATTTAGCCCACCAGGCTTTGCAACAGCGCGATGCTTTTATTCGTGCACTAAAGATAGAGCTCTAATGCTAAGTGCGCTGGTTTAATATTTCTGAGGGTTGGGATCGTTGCGGTTCGTCTGAACTAATCAATGCGGAGCCGGTCAATGGTAAAAGACTTTTCAGTGCGGTAGTGGTTCTATCTGCATGCGAATATCGGGGTGTTGGCTCTGAATAGGGCTCTTTCGCTGGAGTTGTTTGCCGTGTAGCATTTAAAATGCATCTGGCGAAAACGAGTACAATCTGGGTCAGCATGCCAAGACTACCAGAAGAAGTGGTACGGCAATGCTTTGAAAAGGAAGCAAGTAATGAGAAAAATCGGATATATATTAATCGGTATAGCGGTAATCACCATCGCGGCAGCTTTACATTATGCTTTGCCGCAGGTCGATGTGGTGCGTATTGTCGGAACCGATGTAAAACGTGTCGATACCAAAGAAGCTGCAACAGTTGAAGGCTCTGATGTAGCCGTTCGTACGACTGATGTTTATTTCATCCTTACTGAAACATCGGATGGAAAGCCCCGGAACTACCGCAACGAGGATGCTTTTATTTACGGAAAATTCGACAGTTCCAATTTGCATACCCGTGCTCGATCAATTGCCCAAAATGAGGATAATCTCGTTGCTGTTCGCCATTACGGCTGGCGTTTGCCACTCTTTTCGATGTTTGCTAATGCGGTGAAAGTCTGGGAAGTCGAGCCAGGTTATCGTCACCTGCCGATCTTCAATATCCTTTTCTTGACCCTTCTGGCTGGAGGGATTGGTTATGCTGTTTGGAAAATACGCAGTTTTAGACAACAGCTTTCTGATCGTCACGACGCCCGTGAGGCTGAGCGGGCAGAAGAAAATAGAGAACAACAGCAGGATGACGAAAGACAGCGCGCGCGTGATGAATTCCTGTCTGATCGAGACAATTGAGGATGACCTTAATGGCCGTATCCTCATCGACTTTTAGCCTTCCCAAAACGGACCTTCTGAGAAGGAAGTATCTTTGCAAACTTCTAAATATGATCATGCATTAAGTACCGGAATCTTAACCCTCGAAATTGAAGACGATGATTCCTTATTTCCGGATGAGCTCTTCCAGATTGCTGAGCGGGAAAATCCTAAAAGGGCTTTTCTTTTCGTCTCCACGCTGCTGGGTCGTCATATTCCGGCTTCACCATCGTTACATAGAACGGCTTTGAACGCGCTTGCCGACAGGGCGATTCCACACCTGGGGTCAGGGTCTGTTTTAGTAATGAGTTATGCTGAAACTGCAGTGGGTCTGGGTCTTGGTGTCTTTGACGCTTTGTGCCGGAATTGTCCGGAGCTGTCGATAGGGTTTCTTCCAACGACGCGCTTTTCTCCGGATGGGGTTGTCCCTTGGATAAATGCTCGCGAGGATCATTCCCATGCGGTTGAGCACATGATCCTGCCACCACGGAAAGGCGTTCTGCCGGAGACCGATGAGGCCACTCTGGTGCTTGTGGATGACGAAACCACAACAGGAAACACCTTTAAGGGCCTGGCCCAGGAGCTTTACCTATCGGGTGTTGCTTTCAATCGGGTCGTTCTGGTGACGTTGACAGACTGGTCGGATAACCAGAGTATTGCGGCTGTCGGTGCGGCTCTTCCTAATGCCTCGGTAAGTGCCGTCTCGCTTCTTTCTGGGCGTTACACCTGGACACCTTCATCAGGCACGACACCCCATCCGCTTCCTCCTGGCTGTCCTCCTGCATGCCCTTTCTGGAGTCCCAATCTTGACGTACCTTTTGGGGTGCCAAGATCCGGTCTAAGCTCCGAAGACTTTGCGCGAGACATTCAGGCATGGTCTGAATATGTCGATGTTGAAATTCTGCCTCTACTTGCACCGGCGGCCAGGGTTTTGGTTATCGGAACCGGTGAGCATGTCTGGTATCCTTTTCTTGCCGCAGAGATTATTTCTGAACAGGGCCATGAGACTCGTTTTATTTCGACAACTCGGTCACCGGTTCTGCCTGGAACTGTGATTCAAAAGCAGATAAGTTTCCCTGACCATTACGGACTTGGAATTACGATGTATCTCAATAATGTCGATCCGGATAGGTGGGATGAAATAATACTGTTTACAGAAACGGATCTAGGCGGTATTCCAGAGGCGTTGAGGTCTGCGTTGGGCCGATGCTGGATCGTCGACGGTTCTCTGAAAGTGACTTCCCTGAATAAGGAGACGCTTACATGATCAATTCAGGCAGTCGCGAACTCAACTTGGGCAATGTTGAGCATCGTCCCGTTCTTTTTACAGATCTTGACGATACCTTGTTTCAGACAGCGCGCAAGATAGCAGAACCAGTGTGTGAATCGCGTCTCGCCGCTGTGGCCACTAACGGCCATCATTCCTATATGACCGAGTCACAGGCTGCGATGACGCAATGGCTTCTGGCATCCACCCAGATGATTCCTGTCACGGCCCGTTCAACGGAGGCTCTCTCGCGATGCCGGATACCTTTCACAAGTTGGAAAGTGGCAGCCAATGGCGCCGTTATTCTTGACTCGAAGGGTCGGGTTGATTCTGACTGGTCGACGCATATCGGACAACTTTCTAACTCATTCCGTCACACGCTGGAAGCCCTTGACGCAGCAACCCTTTCACACAATGCAGAGGGTCGGTTTCGTCACTGGATTGTTCGTGAAGAAAATCGTCCAGTCTATTTTTGCGTCAAGTCGAACGGCGATGAAGCCTGGCTCGACGATCTGATTGAACCGCTTGAATCGTTGGCGGGGAAGGACTTTCTTCACCACCGCAACGGCAACAATATGAGTTTCACGCCTCGGCGTATTTCGAAGATGGCGGCTGTTGCGTTTATTATTGAAAAAAATCCGGATATTCAGGACAGAATAATCCTTGGAATGGGTGATAGTCTGACGGATTTAGCCTTTATGGGCTTGACTCAAATGATGATGATTCCGCCGGGTTCGCAGATAGACACAGCCATCAGAAAGGACTGATCATGAAGTGCGATGCACCGAAGACCATCCGCCACAGCTATGACCCCGAAGATGTCACCTTCTTGTTGACACCTGTCGAGATCACGCCTACGGATGTCAAGGAAAAAGAGTATTTGCTGCAATCTGGGCGTGCGCACTATTCAGAGATGATTTCGGAAGAGCGACGTCCCGACGCGCGCTACATGCAGATATACGAAAATTCACTGGATCGCCATCTTTCACGTATTGCCTTGGACATTGTCCGGATCGGGTTGAAAATCAAGTCAGAAATTGACCAAGGGGCTCTTGCCCCAAGGCTCTCGCTTTGCTCTTTAGTACGAGCGGGTGTACCATATGGAGTACTTTTGCGCCGCGTATTGGTCAAGCTGAATGTCAACGTTGTACATTACGGGGTCTCAATTATCCGGGACCGCGGACTTGATCCAGTCGCGATGGATCATGTTCGGAAAGATCGGCCAGAGGCTGATATTCTTTTCGTGGATGGCTGGACAGGGAAGGGAGCAATTTCCGGCGAGTTAAAAAAAGCCTGGCGGGAAATTTCAGGTCAAGATCCTCGTCTTGTGGTGCTGGCAGATCCCTCTGGACATGCTTGGCTGTCGGGTTCGCATGAGGACTGGTTGATACCGAGTGGCATTCTTGGGGCCAATATTTCCGGGCTAATCAGTCGCTCTATTCTGAAATCAGGTCTTTTGCAGCCCGGTGAGTTTCATGGCGCAATGACGGTCGATCATTTAGCTGATATGGACCGTTCACAGGATTTTATCGATAGAGTGACAGGTATGTTTGATACAGTGCTAGAGACGGCGCTACCCGCGGAACAATCCATCGAAGGTGCCCAGCATCTACGCGAACGAGCGGCTACATGTGTTGACATGATTGCCAATCGTTATGCGGTCGAAAATCTCAACAGAATCAAACCTGGTATTGCTGAAGCGACACGTGCGGTTCTGCGAAGACGGCCCCGTATTGTCTTTCTGCGTGATGCGAAAGATCCGGATCTTGAAGCCCTTGTTCACCTATGTAGACAAGACGGGATTGAAATGGAAGTCAGTGCGCAGGTGACCGGCCCTTACCGTGCCATCACGCTTATCGAGAAGGTCTCCTGAATGCATCGTTTTGACGCCTATTCACTTGGGGCAACTCTCTACATGCCTGTTTTGCATCCGAATGTTGCTGATATCCTGCATGGTCGGGTGCCCACTCCAGTTTCTTCGATCGTTCTTTGCCTCGAAGACGCGCTTGCAGAAGGAGATGTTCCCGATGGTCTTAATCGTCTCGATGATTTAATCAGTAACCTTCCTGAGCACTTACCGGTGCGGACTTTTCTGCGTCCTCGTAATCTTGATATGGCGCGAGACCTTTGCTTTCGCGCTGCAGACACAGGAATAGAGGGTATTGTTGCGCCTAAAGTCACACCAGAAACGCTCTATGACTGGCTAGATATGACACGGGATGCAAGCCTTTCCGTTATGCCAACGTTGGAAAGTGCCTCTTTCTTTGATCCAAGCCGAATCTGTGCCATCCGAGATATTCTCGATGATCACTCCGATGATGCGGCTCGAATTGCAGCAATTCGGTTGGGTGGAAACGACCTTCTCTCGACGCTTGCTTTGCGGCGAGAACGGGGAATTACTTCCTGGGAAGGACCGCTTGGATGGATCCTTTCAATGGCATCCAGTATTCTGATTTCCTCAGGCTATCCCGTGGCTGCACCAGTATATGATGTCATCGATGATCTGGACACATTACAGCGGGAGGTCGAGCGAGATGTTGCCGCTGGCTTTATTTCCAAAACCATTATTCATCCTGCCCAGGCCTCTGTAGTGAATGAAGCTTTTCGTGTGACCCGGGAGGATATGGAACAAGCACGGGCTGTGCTCGATTGCCAGGCGCGTGCCGTTTTTCAGCTAGGTGGCGTCATGTGTGAACCGGCTACGCATCGTGCCTGGGCAAATAGAATAGTTGCTCGGGGGAGAATCTTCGGTATTTCCGGCGTCTCTTCTAAATCATCTCAGATGCCTTGCAACAATCATCAGCGCAGGCTGTCAAAAAATACCAAGGGAGTAGGTTGAGGGACGGGTTTTTACTCAACCAGGATTAAGAGTTTTATTGCGTTCAAGGGGCTATATTTGTACGTTCGAATTGTAGCTATAATCGAAAATCAAACACACACACTCAAGGAGAGATACCACAATGGCAATTTCACTAAATAAGGGTCAGACAATTTCGCTGGCCAAAAATGGTAGTTCTGGTTTGAGCAAGGTATTCATGGGTCTGGGATGGGACCCGATCCAGAAGAAAAAAGGTGGCTTACTGGCGAGTCTCTTCGGTGGAGGTGGAGGAGATATTGATCTCGATGCCAGTGTGATCATGCTGGATGCCAACAAGTCGGCTATCGACACTGTCAGCTTTGCTCAGCTCAAGTCGAAGGATGGCGCTATTCGCCACGGTGGCGACAATCTAACGGGTGAGGGCGAAGGTGATGACGAGGTGATCTATGTGGATCTGACCCAGCTTCCCGCAGCCGTCTCCCACTTAGTATTCACCGTCAACAGCTTTCGCGGACAGACTTTTAACGAAGTGGAAAATGCTTTTAGTCGTCTGGTAGACGAAACAAAGAATGAAGAACTATGCCGTTACACTCTGACAGATCAGGGTACGCATACTGGCGTCATCATGGCGTCTATGACAAAGACTGCTGACGGCTGGACAATGACGGCGCATGGTAAGCCTTGCACGGGGCGCACTGTTAAGGATTTGGCGCAAGATGCCATTTCGGTCATTTAACTGAAAGGGGCTTTAAAGAAGGCCTTTCAATACTTGGGAGAAACAATATGTCGATGAATTGGTTAAAAGAAAATATCGCTAAGGCGCGGGCGAACCTTACTGCAGAGGTGTCAAAGTTCAAAAACAAGGACTTTATGGAAGCTGTGGTCAGTGGTTGTGCTCTGGTCGCCGCGGCTGATGGTAGCGTCGATGCATCCGAAAAACAAAAAATGGCTGGGTTCCTGGAGCGATCTGATGAGTTGAAGCATTTCGACATTCGTCAGGTTATCGAAGTGTTCAACAAATCGGTTGGAGATTTCGAATTTGATCAAGCGATTGGCAAGGCAAATGCCCTAAAAGCGATCGGCAAGGTTCGTGGCAAAGATGATCAGGCGCGCGTCTTGGTTCGCGTCGTCTGTGCTATCGGAGCCGCTGACGGAGATTTTGACGAGGACGAAAAAGCTGTTGTGCGTGAAATTGCACAGGAACTCGGGCTTAACCCCGCGGAATTCGATCTCTGATAACTTTTTAGTAACACTTAAAGACAATGACCCTAGCCGTTTGATTTGAATTTATGGAAAACACCATGCATGAACTTGCGACCTATCAACTGACTATTATTGCCCTTGGCGCTATTGCTTTTGGCATTTGGTTGCTTATCAAAGGCGGTGACTGGACAGTTGACAACGCAGTAACGGTCGCCAGTAAATCGGGACTGTCAAAACTTTTCATTGCCGCCACGGTTATCGCTTTTGGCACTTCGGCTCCCGAGCTATTCACTTCGATCAACGCCAACCTGTCAGGCTTTGCCGGAATTTCCGTCGGCAATGTGGTCGGATCCAATATCGCTAACATCGTTATGGTTGTTGCGATCAGTGCAATGATTGCTCCGGTAGTTTTCAGCCGGTCTGAGGTTCGGATAGATACAATCGTCATGCTTGTCGCTACGGCTGGTATGGTAGCGGCGATTCTCGCTGGTATTCTGCCAACCTGGGGTGGCATTGTCATGGTGATCGCGCTCGTTGCTTATGTATTCTATCAATACAAGGCCAGCAAGCTTGATGTCGAGGAAGTCGAAGAGCACGATGCGGGAGGACCCTTTCCCGGATTGATGCTTGTTGTGGGTATCGCGACCTTGATCATTGGCTCGGAAATCCTGGTTCAAGGCGCTGTTGCGGGTGGGCTCGCACTTGGCGTTCCAGAGGCTGTGATCGGCATGACTGTTATTGCCTTTGGTACTTCTTTGCCTGAGCTTACCGCTTGTGTTGCCGCCGCCAGGAAGGGTCAAAGCGACGTGATTATCGGTGGTATTGTAGGTAGTAATATCTTCAATATCTTCTCGGTTATGGCGATTTCTGCAATTGCGAAACCGCTGTTGATTGAACAACGTTTTGCCTCTTTCGATATGTATGCAGTTGTTGGCGTCACCCTGGTTTTTGCGGTATTCCTGTTCTTTGTAGGAAAGATCGGGCGCATTGCGGGCGGGATTATGGCTGCATGTTATGTTGCTTTCATCATCGCCCAATATACGGTTGCGGACAGCTTCGTTGCCGTTATTCCCTGAAGCATTTCTAAAATAATTGACTGAAAGGAGACACGTAAATGGCACTATCTCTTTCCAAAGGTGGAAATATTTCCCTTTCCAAGACCGATCCAGGTCTCAAAAAAATTCTGATTGGGCTCGGCTGGGATGAGCGGGCTACATCTGGTAAGGATTTTGATCTCGACGCATCCGTGTTCATGGTAACTGCTGATAATAAGGTACGTGGTGAAGCGGACTTCATTTTTTACGGGCAGCTCAAATCCGCCGATGGTTCTGTGGTTCACACGGGCGATAACCGGACAGGTGAGGGCGACGGTGATGATGAAGCAATCGAGGTCGATCTTGAAAAAGTGCCGGCTGATATCCAGAAGCTTGTCGTTACTGTGACAATTCATGAGGCCGACAGCCGCCAGCAAAACTTCGGTATGGTTCAGAATGCCTTCATCCGTGTTGCTAATAATGAAGTTGGCAACGAAATCGTCCGCTATGATCTAACCGAGGATTACTCCACGGAGACGGCAATGGAGTTCGGTGAGGTTTATCGCCACAATGGGGAATGGAAATTCCGGGCGGTTGGGCAAGGCTATTCTGGTGGGTTGATGGCTATGTGCCAGCGCTACGGCATTAATGCTTCAGCATAATTAACAGGCCGGTGCTGCTAGTCCGAGTCGGACTTCAATTCAATAGACAATTCAAATTTTTAAAAGGAGCCATTCATGGCTGTTTCACTTTCCAAGGGCGGTAACGTCTCTCTCAGCAAAGAGGCCCCGGGTCTCAGTAATGTCATAGTAGGTCTCGGTTGGGATCCTCGTGCAACTGATGGTAAGGAGTTTGACCTTGATGCATCAGTATTTATTTGCGGCGAAGATGGCAAGGTCCGTAGCGACGTAGACTTTATCTTCTATAACAATAAAGTTGGTGCCGATGGTGCGGTTGAACATCAGGGTGACAATAAGACAGGTGAAGGCGAGGGCGATGATGAGCAGATCAAAATCGACCTTTCCAAGGTTCAGGCTGACGTTAAAAAGTTGGCTTTCGCCGTCACGATCCATGAGGCCGATAGCCGTCAGCAAAATTTCGGCATGGTCTCCAATGCTTTCATGCGTGTCGTGAATTCTGCGGATGGTAAGGAGCTTGCACGCTATGATCTCAGCGAGGACTACTCCACCGAGACCGCGATGATCTTTGGCGAGGTCTACCGTCATGGTGACGAATGGAAGTTCAAGGCTGTGGGTCAAGGCTTCGGGGGTGGACTCGGTCCGCTTGCCAGTTCCTTCGGTGTGAATGTCGGTTGAACGAACATCAGGGGTCCGCAATGCGGGCCCTTTTTTTAATCTGCGTGGAGGCAGAAGTCTGATATGACGGAACTTACAACGGGCGCCAATGCGCCTCTTCCGGAGACTGATTTTGGGGTGATGATCACGCTACCATCTGGGGCAGATATCGATGTAACTGCATTGTTAATTTATCCCGAGGGTAAAGTACGCGGTGACGGTGATATGGTTTTCTACGGCCAATTGGAAAGCCCTGGAGGTGCGGTGCGACTCACGCAGGGGGTGACACCCCGCTTCGACTTTTTTCTGAATCGCGTACCCTCAGATGTCGAGAAGATTGTTTTGACTGCAACGGCCGAAACTGGAAAAACCTTTGGACAACTCGGGGATATCACTCTCGAAGGTGGCGGTCACCGACTTGTTGTTGCAGGCCAGGGTCGCAGTGAGGCCGCCCTTATTCTTGCAGAGGTTTATAAACGAAACGGTCAGTGGAAGATTCGTAATGTTGGCCAAGGGTTCAACGGTGGTCTTGCTCAACTCGCCACTCATTTTGGTGTGGAAATTGCTGAGGAATCACCCTCTACGTCTAGCCCTCCGCAGCCAGTCCCTCAGCCCGCTAAGTCTTCAAGCGTCAACCTGTCGAAAGTCTCTTTGACCAAACAGGATAAAGCTATTTCCCTGAAGAAGGAGAGCGGCAAATTCGGTAAGATCCGAATCAACCTGAACTGGAATCAGGGAACGCCTAAGAAGAGCTTTTTCGGGATATCCAAAGGTGGAATCGATCTTGACCTGGGTGCTTTCGTTGAAATTCGTGATGGGACCCGTGGTGTGATTCAGGCTCTGGGTAACACATTCGGGAACTTTGATCGAGAACCTTTTGTGAAACTGATGGGTGACGATCGTACCGGCTCGGTGTCGGATGGTGAATGGCTCGAGATCAATGGCGATCATTGGCATGAAATTCAGCGTGTGTTGATCTATGCGTTCATTTATGAAGGTGTCGCGAACTGGCAGGAAACTGATGGCGTCGTGCGTGTCCTTGTGCCGGATCAACCGGAAATCGAAATTCGTATGAATGAATACGGCTCTAAGCAAGGTACCTGTGCCGTTGTTGAATTGATCAATGAAGGCGGTGCAGTGCGTGTTGAACGAAAAGTAGAATTTTTCGCGGGACAGAAAAAAATGGATGAAGCTTACGGTTGGGGATTTCGTTGGAGTGCTGGACGGAAATAGATCAATCGGAGCCAACCGCAGTGTAGTTAGGAAGCTGCGGTTAAGTTTCTGAGGTGAGATAATCTGAGCCAATAGAGATTAGCATGACTATGCCATTACAGAGTTTCCTATAAATGTCTGAAATGTAAATTCTTTTGCTGGGCATCGCTGTGCATTATCAATTCCCTGAGCTCCGCGTCCAGACTCATAAGCTTTCGAAGCTCGGAACGACTCAGTGTATAGAGGCGAGAGGGAGTTTGTGCCACCACTGACAGGTCTGGATTACCATCGCCTAAGAGTGCAGATTCGCCGAAGGAGTCGCCAGCGATTAGCGTACTGAGGCGATGCTCCTCGCCGCTACTGCGGTGCTCAAGACGCACGTTGCCGCGACTGACAATAAATAGCCTGTTGTTGTGAGTGCCCTGGCGAATCAGGTATTCGTGTTTTTCAAGTGTGATCACCTCACACTTTTGTGCGATCAGTTGGATCAACCTTGGAGGCAGGTTTGCAAAAAGAGGCACGCGGGCTAAAAGCAGCACAGGATCATCTTTGAGTTTCTGGATCGGCTGTCCACGCAGAGAGTTGAGACGACGGTCCACATCGGCCTCGATATCCTCTGCCTGGCCTTTGGGAATAGCCCCCAGTCGAGCCTGTTCGCGTGTCGTTTCTAGCTCCGCCAGCAGCACTATGCGTTTTCCTAACCGCTCCTGGGTTAGTAAAGCAATCTCTGGAAAGTCATGGTTAAGGCGATACAGCTTGTTTACGGCCAGCGTGTTCCAGTCACGATACTGCTGCAGTACTTGGTGAACGATCTCAGGCGGGGTGGATTCAAGACCCATGATACGCTCTAAGGAATGGATGATATGGTTGCTGCCTTGGAAATGCCCCCAGGCTGTTTCGTAGTAATGGCCAATATGAGAGACGCGCAGTCGCTCCACAATACCACGGAGCAGAGTCTTATTATCCAGCAGTCGGAATAACCAGTGCTCTATGTATTCATAGCGATGATGGTTGTTCACCCTATGAAAGCCGTTTTCGTAGCGGAGAGTGTCTGTTTGTAGCTCAAGGATTGCCAGCAAACGTCGAGCGGTCGATTCACTGAGGTGGCCCCGGTCGTACATGTCAATGTAATACGCTTTCTCCTCGGCAAGGGCTCGCAGGAAAAAAAGATTGAGTTCCTCATCCTGTGTGAGCTGCTGCAAACGCAATTGGTCAATTTGCTCTTTAGCGAGAGTGATAGCCTGGTGGCTGTTCAGGCTGAGACGATGGGCCACCCGACTTGAAAAGAGGCCGCCTTTCTGCAGTTCAGGCATGCGCTGCAGGGCGCGTTGGTGCGTTAGCATGTTGCGCTCAATCAATGCGAGTTGATCAACCATTGGCGGTAGATCCAACTTCATCATGCGCATGGCCGGTTTAATCGTTAGACCCTGTACCAGCAGGGTAAACAGGACGGCCCCGGTTACCAGCGCAATGAACAAATCCTTGAATGGATATTCGGGCAAGCTGAGCACGATGGCTAATGCAATTGCCCCACGCAGTCCACCCCAGAACATAATGAAACGGTATCCGGCTCCAATCGGTTCCACTTTGAATAGCCGGCTTACCAGGGGTAAGAGTGCGAAGACTACTAGCGCACGAGAGACCAACATGGCCAGAATCACCCAAAGCACTAAGTCCCAGACTGAGGCCAGTTCCAATAAATTGACTTGCAAACCTAGCAGCAAAAACAGCAATGAATTGGCACCGAATGCCAGTGTTCCCCAAAACTGCTCAAGGTAAGCGCGCACCGAGCTGGCAATTCGCAGGCGCCCCCATGTCCCTATAGTAAGGCCCGCTCCAAGTGTAGCCATGATGCCACTCACATGCAGCAGTTCTTCGGCGATCAAAAAAGAGAGGTATGCCAGCACACTGGTTAGACCAATATCGAGGATTGGATCGGAGTCGAACCAGCCAATAAGCTGGCTGGTCAGGTATCCAGCTATGATGCCGAATAAAAGACCGCCTGCACACAGGATGAAAAAATACATGATGCCATTACTGACTGCCTGGCCGGAAAGTACACCAGCAGCCAACACACCGATTAGAATTTTGGACAGTACAAGTGCGGTCGCATCATTGAACAGGCTTTCACCTTCGATCAATATTGAGAGCCGTCCTGGTGCGCCGATTCGCCGGAATAGTGCTATAACAGCGACGGGATCAGTGGCGCTCAGTATGGCACCGAGCAACAGGGCCGCAATCAGATCAATATCAAGGGCCAGCCAAACGATAACACCGATTAGTCCCGTCGATAAAAGCAAGCCGGGTATTGCCAGAGTCATTATTAGCACTGAGTTATGCCGCAACTGGTTAACATTCAGGCCGTAGCTGGATTCGAAAATCAGCGCAGGCAGAAATACAAACAGAATCAGGTCTGGTGAGATACTAAAGGCAGCTTCCGCCTTCGCTAACAAAGGAACGCTGTTACTCAATGAACTGATCACGATACCGATCAAGACCAAAAGTACCGTAAATGGCAGGCGAGTTCGGCGTGAAATTTGGTAGACGCTCAGTGCAATTAAGAGCAGGGTGAATATGATGCCGACCAGTTCAACAACGGGAGATAGCGAGTCCAATACATGTACCCTCGAATATAGCTTTAGGCAAAGTCAAAACAGGCTGCCGATTATCATAGGTACATACACAACTAACATAAGTACAGCCGTTAATACGAGTAGATAGGGCACTATAGCCTTAGTTATCTGTTCAAGTGGTAGTTGCGTCACTGATGATGCTACATACAAGTTGATGGCTACCGGGGGGGTGATCATCCCTATTGCCAGTCCGACGACTATAATTAAACCGAAATGGATCGGATCAATACCAATTTGCGTGACCAGCGGTAGCAAAACGGGTGTTAGAATGATTAATGCACTGGCTGTTTCAATAAATACACCGGTTAAAAGAATGACTAAAACTACCAAAAACATAATCATGTAAGTGTTAGTTGAATAGGATAAAACAGTATTTGCCAGAGCGCTGGGCACTTGCCAACTTGAAAGTGTCCAGCTCAGAACGGCTGACATTGCAATTACAAGCATTATAACCGATGTCGTCATCGCGGATCGCATTAGAATATGGTACATCTGCCGTAAATTCAGGTCTCGATAGATAAAAAATGAAACGATTAAGGCATAATTCACAGCAACAACAGCCGCTTCACTCGGTGTGAAAACACCTGAAAAAATTCCTCCTAATATTATAACTGGAGTCATTAACCCCCAGCTGGCGCTTTTCAGCGTCCGCATAATAGTTGTTAAGGACAAGGGTGTGCCTTTAGGGTAGTTACGCTGATATGCCTGAATGAGGGCGATCGCCATCAAGCCTAAACCCATGACTAATCCGGGTATAAAGCCACTCATAAAGAGTTTAGCGACTGATTCCTGCGCAATCACAGCATAGATGATCATTGGAACAGAGGGGGGGATTACGACACCTATTGTACCGCTGGCAGCAATCAGGCTTGCCGCTGCAGCGGGGTCATAGCCTTTACGTTTAAGTTCTGGGACTAGCGTAGAGCTGACAGCAGCGGTTGTTGCAGCGCCAGAACCTGAAATGGCAGCAAAAAACATGCCGGCCAGCACTGATACTATGGCTAAGCCGCCTTTCAAAAAGCCTAATAGCGAGTCGGCAAAATTGACAAGCTTCTCACTGATCTTTCCCTGGGCCATCAGGTCGCCTGTCAAAATGAACATAGGAATAGCGACTAATGCAAATGAGTTGATACCCTGAAACATTTGCTGTGTCACCACCATTAACGGGACACCTTGTAAATGTAACGCAATCAGAGTGCTCGCTCCGATAGCAAGTGCAATCGGTATCCCTATGATCATGAATACGAAAAACAACACAAAGAGTATCGCTGTCATAGTGAAGACTCATTTGGTTTGGCTGATTTAGGGTTGGTTATCAATTCTAGAAGATCAATGACAGCGTAAAGCAGCATTAATGAAGCGCTAATGGGCATAACCGCATAGATATACAGCATTGACCAGCGCAGTGAGGGTGATTTTTGAAAACTCTGAACCTGCATATACTGGTAGCCAATCAATATCAGCGAAACCATAAACGCCAGGATAATGATACATGCAACGATTTTAGTGAACCTGGCTAACGTCTGTGGTAATGCGTCGACAACAAGGTTGACCGCAATGTGCCGCCCCCGTTGAAAGGCTAATGTGGCGCCTAAAAACGTAATCCAGATCAGTAAGAACCGTGCAATTTCTTCTGTCCAGGGTACCGCATTGAAAAAAACGCGTGAAATGATCTGCAGAGTAATGACGCCAATCAAGGCAAGCATGCCCAACACAACTATGGGTTGAAGAAGGGCGTCAATACGCTGCTCGATCTTTTGAAGTAATGCGATCACTTACTTTAGAGCCTGCTGAATGCGTTCCAGGTATTCACCAAACTGGTCACCATATTTTTCATACACGGGTACAATGGCTTGTTGAAAAGCAGCGATATCAGGTTCTTCAACAATCGCAACACCTGCTGCTCTTAGGTCTTCGAGTTGTTTAGCTTCCATATCGGCGTTAACTTGACGCTCGTGAGCGGCAGCTTCTCTAGCGGCTTGTACAAGAACTGTTTGAGCCTCTTCAGGTAAACGGTTCCAGCTACCCATACCCATTACAAAAATAGCAGGTGCATAGGTATGGCGTGATAAGGTCATGTGTGACTGGGTTTCATTGAGTTTAAATGAATGGATGACATTAACAGGGTTCTCTTGGCCGTCAATTGTGCCCTGTTGCATGGCTGTTAGCGCTTCGGTCCATGCCATGGGCACAGCATTGGCACCTAGCTCACGAAACGTATCGGTGTACACAGGGTTCTCCATGACGCGGATCCGTAATCCTTCAATGTCATCAGGTGATTGAACCGGTCGCACACTATTGGTCAGGTTTCGGAAGCCTCGTTCAGCATATGCCAGACCTTTTAAGTTAACCTCTGATAGTTTGTCTAACAGATCCTGACCAATGGGTCCATCCAAAACATCATAAGCTTGTTGTGGGCTGGAGAAGAGAAAAGGTAATTCAAAAACAGCCATTTCTTCAACAAAGTTAGCCACCGGACCGTTCGTGATCACACCCATATCGACTGTGCCAATTTGCATACCTTCAAGAAGGGTACGTTCGTCACCTAAAGATGCATTAGGAAAAATTTCAATGGTGACTTTACCGTCAGTTCTTTCGCTGACCAGCTCCTGAAATTTAACCGCAGCAATATGAAAGCCATCTTGCTCATTGACAACATGGGCAAGGCGTAATGATACGGGGTTCATGGATTCAAGAGTAGAGGCAATTGCGCTTGAAACTGTCGTTGTTGCAGCTAAAGCAACACTAAGGAGCACTCGATTTATAGTTTTCATGGATTTATCCTTATGTTTAACAGTGGCTTAATACTAGTTTGTATGAGTAATAACAGCATCGAAGAGTAGAACGCTCAGTATAGAAAAGCAATGCTTTAAATGTCATATGCTCTTTAGTGTGCTTATTACAACTAGGACTCTATTTCCTTGCAGAAGCCTAATTAAAGGCTTCAGTTTGATAACTACTGCAGGTGCTAAGGTCAAGGCGTTTCACCCCGGATTTTTTTGCAATGTCTCTTAGTGCTGTTCGTAATCCTTCCTCCAATACCGGATGATAAAATGGCATGGCAAGTAGGTCATGCGCAGTCAGGTTGCGGCTAATGGCCAGTGCCAGCAGATGTGCCATATGCTCAGCTGCTGGGCTACACATCTCAGCGCCCAGTAGACGAGCATCATCGACAGTGGCGTAAATACGCAACACCCCCTTATTCCGCTGAGCTGTCAATGCGCGCCCTTGTGACGCGAAGTCGACGCGGCCGATAAGACAATCATCGGTATTGAGCTCGGCATAGCGCTGACCGATTGCAGCAATACCCGGATCTGAAAATACAATGGATAAGGGAGTCCGTCGTTGAAAGCAGGTGGGCTCTTCGGCCATGGCATTCATGCCAGCTATAAAGCCCTCATCAGCCGCTTCGTGAAGAAGGCTGACGTCGGCGTTCATATCACCGGCTATGAAAACAGGCAGGTTTGCAATCTGCATGGTGGTACGATTGAAGGGGGGCATGCCACGCGAATTCAGTGAAACGCCTAGCGTGTCAAGTCCCAGGTTTTCAAGGTTCGGTTTGCGCCCAATTGCGGCGAGCACCTGATCAACTTCTATATCAACTGATCCGGCTTGAATGCGAACACCCTTAGTTGTGTTGGATAATTCGACTTCATGCCCGGTGTGAATCTCAAATTCTTTATCCAGTGATTTGCGCAGCGTTGTTGCAACAACCGGGTCTGAGACACCTGCAATTTGGTCGTTTATGCCAAAGGCATGAACTTCAACGCCTAAGCGAGCGAGCGCTTGAGCCATCTCGACGCCAATAGCACCCAGGCCGATCACCGCCATGCGTTTGGGTAGTGTTTCCAGCTCAAAAAACGTATCAGTGGTGAGCAGGCGATTCCCCAGCGCTTGCCAGGGTCCGGGCACTACTGGGCTAGATCCGGTGGCCAGAATGATACGCTGGGCGTGGAAAATTTCGTCACCTACTTGCACCTGGTTGGGTCCCAGTAAGTGAGCATGTCCTGCAAGGCTGCGTTCACCTAGTTCCTTGGTTGATTTAAGTACTCCGCCAACAAAACGGTCACGCAGTTCACGCACGCGGCGCATGACCGCCGGAATATCGATTTCCAGATGCTCACTACCCCGAATGCCAAACGCCTCGGCTTTTTTGCGAGCATGAAAAGCGTTGGCTGCCTCGATCAGCGCCTTGGACGGCATACAACCCACCCTTGCGCAGGTGGTGCCGTAAGGGCCGTCATTAATTAATATAAATCGATCGGTATGTTTGCTTACCTGTCGAACGGCGGCTAATCCAGCCGATCCGGCTCCGATGATAATGACATCCTGTTTCCTTGCGGTCATACAAACTCATTCCTTTTTAAAGAGGATAAATGCTTATTTATCGTTGTCTTCATATTCATTTTTGGCTTTTTCCCAAGCATCACTCATGGAGCTGTAGGCATCGGAAAACCCTGTTTTCATTTGATCCCAGGCACTATCAGTGCTGTTTTTTAAACCGCCATACCACTCGGACAGTTTGTTTCTTTGCTCGCGCAGCGTTTGCATATTGTCGCGTGCAGCTTGACGTGCTTCCAGGCTCATTTCATCCCAACTATTATCAATACGGCGTTGGAGTGCCTCTATTCGCTCGTCAAGTGCTACGAGCATTTGCTCAGTTGTGTCAACGGCTTCATCGCGTTGGTCCACTGAGTATTGCTGCAGCGTGTTGATCAGATCCTGGGTTTCTGCCTGGATGTCTTGCGTCGTTACTTCATTGTTATCTTTGTTATTTTGATCAGATTCAGTTTGCGCATAGATAGTAGATGTGAAACAGGCGGTAGTAATGATAAGTGTTGCTAATAGTATATGTCTTTTCATAAGGCATTATCCTTTTTTATGAATAATAGGATGCTGTATTTCCTCTGATTAGTTACTTAAAGCGTGATCTGGCTGATTTAACAGCCTTGCTTAAGGAGTCCCAGGCGCTGTCAATGCCGGCGGTAAGATCTTCCCAGGCACTATCACTGGCTTCGCGTAACTCTTTAAGTTTATGATTCGCTTTCTGCTGCATTAAGCGTAGTTCATCAATTTGCTTTTGGTATTCAATCTGGGCATCGGCTTCAGCGGCGTCAGCTTTGGCTTTCAGTTTCTGTATTTCGGCGTTCCACTCATCTAACTGAGACTGAAGTTTTTTTTCATAAGCTTCTTTTTTGCTCATTGACGATCTCCTTCGTTGTCGTTCATAGCGGGTATATAACATTGCACAATGAAGCCTCTAATAAAGGTGGCGTTCGATGTGTGCCTTGTGAGCACTAAACAAAAACCTGTATTGAGTCTTCAATAGCTTAGACTAGGTTATCAAGGTTACGTTCCCTGTTGTATTTGTGATCGATTTGGAGCAACTTTTAGTAGCGACTCAAGCATTTCCTTAAGGGGGCTGGTGTGCTACTGATCCAGCTTTAACTTCGGTACGCTGTGATTCAATCAGGTTGAAATGTATAGATCTGAATATAAATCTAGACAATAAATGGACATTTGTCTTTGACTAATGTGTAATATGTGAAACTTTTACTACGCTAGGCCAATGTCTCCAGAGAAGTATATGGAGTATTACCATGAGGAAAGACAGCCATAAGCTGTTTAGAATTCGAACGATTTTGCGACAGGCCACTCATCATCACCATGTGGCTCTAAATCGCAATCCGATGTTGTCACCTATAATGGAAAAGCGTATCAGTCTGCTGGAATATAAACACTTGCTTCTGGCCTATCTACCTCTCTACGAAGAGCTTGAAAGTATCATTAGCTCGACCTTAACTGATTACATACCTGAATTTGATTATTCTCAAAGATATAAGGCGGCCTGGTTACGCCAGGATTTGCTAGCCATGAAGTGTGAATTGAGTAATCCAGTAGAAATAGAATCATACAGACCTTGTGAGCCCAGTAATGCTTCTGAGTTGATAGGATTACTCTATGTTTTAGAGGGTTCAACCTTGGGTGGTCAGGTTATTTCTCGTCTTATATCGCAGCGATTCAGTATCAATGCTGATGCGGGACTGCGCTTTTTCTGTGGATACGGTTTAGAAACACAGTCTTTTTGGGAGGAGTTCTTAAGCCTTGCTGACACAAAAATTAGTGAAGACAGGGATGATATTGAGTATGCATCGCAGTATGCATGCCGGATATTTTCCGGGATAGGCACCTACCTTAGTAGCTACCACCGGAGGGTGAACTCAAATGAGCAATATCTATCATGATCTAGCTGAAAACGATCTGTTGGAGCAAGCACTGGCTCATTGCGCCTCCGAACCCATTCACCTGCCGGGGCAGATTCAACCGGACGGAGTGATGCTGGTGTCTGGTAATGACCTTATCATTCGCGCACACAGCACCAATGTAGCAGCACTGTTTGGTGCTCAGTGTGGCCTTATGATTGGCAAGCATATAGGAAGTTTCATTACCCTGGCTGATGCCAGGCCTGTTACAGAGTTGGAGGGGCTTGGCGAGTGGCGTAACACGGCCATTGTGCCTGTGGTTGTTTCTTGCTCCGGTACCTCCATCAATACTATGGCGGCTATTTCGCATCATTCTGACCAGTGGCTTATTGAATTAGAGCTGAAAACTGACAGCGCTGACTGCTTTATCGAAACAGTGTTTCAGCCAATACGTGATGCCATGTGGCAGCTTGATGCACTGACAAGCACACAGGTTTATTGTGAAAAAATTGTACAGCATGTTCGACGATTGAGTGGTTATGACCGTGTCATGCTGTACCGATTCGAGTCGAATCGAGATGGTGTTGTTATAGCAGAAAGTAAATCTGCTGAGGTGGGAAGCTATCTTCGACATCACTTTCCAGCATCTGATATTCCACCGCAAGCCATAGCCTTATATGAAAAAAATCTGGTGCGGGTGATAACCAGTGTAGATGCGAGACAAGTCTCTCTGATTGGCCAGAGTGAAGGCCTGCAAAGTGTTGACATGACCTATGCGGTGTATCGCTCACTTTCACCCGTGCATATAGAATATTTGCGTAATATGGGGGTTGCCGCGACTTTGGTGATATCCATAATCCAGAATGGGCGCCTATGGGGCCTTATTGCCTGTCACCATCATACTGAGAAGTACGTCAGCCTTCGTGAACGTGACATGTTCGAATTTATTGGCAAGACAGTGTCTTTCAAACTTGGCAATTTATACCAGGAGTCCATCAATAGAAAAAGACGCCAACTGGAAGTGATTAAAAACAAAATTGTTGAAAAAGGTGATCACCTTAGTGCGCCTAAATCTTTGTTTGAATACATCAGCAACGACTTGAAGGTCCTTTTCGACGCGTCTGGATTGGTGATTCGATTCCAAGGTGAATATTACAGTGATGGTGAAACACCCCATCCTGACTGCCTCATAGCACTGGAAAAAACGCTACGGCTGCAAGGAAATACGAAGGCTTACAGTAGTGATAACATTGCCGGATTGTTCAAGGAACATTCCAGTGAGCTTGGCCTAACCGGTGGGGTTCTGCTCGCCTACGCCGGTGAGCGTGCCGATAATTACATAATATGTTTCAGAAAGGCTGTAACAAGGGAAATTTATTGGGCTGGAAAGCCTGAGAAGTATCTTTCCTGGATTGATGGCAAGGCGGTGCTCTCTCCACGTAAGTCGTTCGATGCCTGGGTGGATGTCAATCGGGATAAATCCGCTGAATGGGACGAAGAGGACAAAGAATTCGCCCATATGCTTGTAACTCATATGCTGGGTGCTTTGGAAACCCTGCAGGGTGTTGTGGCTGCACCTGCCTCTCATATAGAGCGTATTGCCATGGAGTCTTATGGTGATGCTGTATTAAAAATTGATCCATCGGGAAAAATTGAATTTATCTCGCCAGGGGGCGCAGATTTATTGGGCTATTCAGCTGCTCAGCTTCTGTCACAAGATATTTCCGTATACTTCGGCAGGAAGCAAACCGAACGCTTGTGGGATAAAATTGCATCGATTCGTAAGGCAAGTGAACTATCTGTCTTTAGCATATCGGTGCTTCATGCATCAGGGCATAAGCTGTGGTTAGATATTGAACTTAAATGCCTGGATATGAGGCTTGGTAATGGTATTCTGCTGCGCCTTACCGATGTCAGTGAACGAGGTAGATACCAAGCATTGATGGAGGGAATGCATAGTGAACAGTCGCACCTTCTTGATCGAGCAGAAGATGCCATCGTCAGTGTGGATGTTTCAGGTCATTTCAATTATGCCAATGCTGAAGCTCTGGCTTTACTGTCGTTGACCAAACAGCAATTGCTGGGTCAGTACTGTTGTGATGTGTTTCGGGAATTTGTGACTCCATTAAGCGGAGGATCAGCCACTGTCTGTCCATTTCTTGATGCTATGCATCAAAATCATGTTGTGACGGACAGGAAAGCGGTCGTCCGGCTTCCTGATGCTTCACAATTGATTATTAGCTATGTGCTTAATCCCATGCACGACAATGAAAAAATCATCGGCGCTATCATGACCTTCAGGGAGTCTCGCTCGTCTTCTATGAGTCAGCTTGAAGATGCGATCATGAAACAGTCCAGCGATGCAGTGATTATTACTAATGGCCAAGGTGTAATTTTGTCTGTCAATGATGCATTTAGTCGCATTGAATCGTACCGGCTTTCGTGGAGGCCTATTTCTTTGAGAGAATAAGGCTATGAAAAACTCTAACAGATACTCCCCCGAAGTTCGTGAGCGTGCCGTGCGTATGGTTCAAGAACACCTGAATGATTATCCATCTG
>Ga0209345_10000246_pt1 | contig 73873 bp, 58 predicted proteins | sample Cruoilmetagenom7_FD_187294 | JGI IMG/M metagenome (GOLD analysis project Ga0209345, IMG submission 187294) | Oil polluted marine microbial communities from Coal Oil Point, Santa Barbara, California, USA - Sample 7 (SPAdes) (version 2) | ecosystem: Environmental > Aquatic > Marine > Oil seeps ... | reverse complement strand
TACGAGAAATGGATTGATTAAATTGGTTCACTAAAATACCTCATTGATAATTAACAAATGCTTGCGAAGGTGAGACTCTCGAAAGCACAGAAGGTTCAATCTTACGTATTCAAAAAAATACTTCAAGTCTTTTAACAATTCCGCTGGAAAAAATCCTCAGACTTAAGTAATATGCGCGGCTTGAAAGCAAAACATTTAATGATTGCTCTCATATAACCGCTTAAATCTGGAGAGATGGCAGAGCGGTTGAATGCACCGGTCTTGAAAACCGGCAAGGGGTCAAACCCTTCCAGGGTTCGAATCCCTGTCTCTCCGCCATTCAAAAGCCCTATGCATCTGATGCATAGGGCTTTTTTATTATTTTCCATACGTTTATAGCACAGGGCTGATGATGACAGAGATGCTTAGTCATGTGATGGGGCTGGTAAGCGTTTCATAACAGTTAGATATACTCGTTATACCTGAGCTTTATTCGCTCGGTAGTCGATACAGATGTTCCTAATTGAGTTACTGCCTTACTTAATTAAATACTCCAGACTTGAGAGCTTTAAGAGTTTCCTCGTAATTGAACTCTTTAGGTCTCCCTTTGGACTTTCCAGTTTGTTTTGTTTGCTAGATTCTGTCTCGCTACCTTTCTGAGAGTAGCGTCTATTAACTAATCCAGTTAGGAGATGAGAATAGTAGTGCTATTATTTAAATAAAAAAATAATGTGTATGGCTTGCGTTAATAGCTAAGTTAAAGGCAGGAGTATTTTTACCTTTAACCCGCCTAATTTTTCAGAACGTGAAAAATAGAGTTGGCCACCATAAAGTTTCGCAATGTCTTTAGCAATGGATAGTCCTAAGCCATGCCCTTCAACAGTTTCATCTAGTCGAACGCCACGTTGGGAAAGTTGCTTGAGATCTTGAGGCGTTAAACCAGCGCCATCATCTTCAATGAGTATTTGAATTTCATTGTGGCCGCTAATTTGGCAGATGACCAAAGATTTAGCCCATTTACAGGCGTTATCTAACAGGTTGCCTAATAATTCATAAATATCTTCGCGATCACCAAATGCGGGTACATCATCTATCTGATACTGAATGTTTATGGATTTTTTTGAATGGATTTGATTAAGAACATCTAATAAATCAGGTAAACTTTGCTGTGAGTTAAAGCGTTGGGTCGACATCTCTTTGCCGGCTAAGCGTGCGCGTTTGAGTTCGCGTTCCATCAATTGTTGGATTCGTGCTATTTGTACGCCAGCCTGGCTTACCTGATGGCAGTTCATGCCATTTTCTGAAGCGTCACAATACTGGGTGAGAATACTAAGGGGCCCTTTAACGGCATGCGCTAGGTTGCCTAATGCGTTCCTTGAACGTTCAAGTCGTTGGCTCAGTAACCCTAATATGTGGTTAAACTCTTGGATGATGGGTTGTATTTCACTCGGAACATCTTCAGAAAGTTTGTTAATTTCACCGTGTTCCAGTCGTTTAATATCCCCCTTTACGGGGTCTAGTTTTTTTATAGACCGTCGTACAATAAAGCTTTGTACAGCCAACAAGGTAATAAGCCCTGCAATGGCTAATATGGTGAAGGAACTGATGAATTCCTGACGTTGGCTTTTTAAAACGGTTAAATCTTCGGCCACAGTAATGGTGAGTGTTAAGTCATCCTTTCGAAAACCTTTTGACCAAAGGAGTATGTGTTGACCAAATGGCCCATCAATGTGTTCAAGTTTAGTTTCTCCCAATTCCAGTGTGGTGACAGGCAGTTTATGTTGTTCTAAAGAGGGTGATGAGAGTTGTTCCCCGTTGGCAAAACGCATGACGTAATAGTGACCAGAAGCGGGTTGTTTATAAATGGGGTTAATGCGTTCAATATTAATTTGATTGGTTTGATCGGGGGACAGTGCGAGTAGTAAATTATCACCATCATGTTTAAGTCGAGTAATCAAAAATCCTTCGGTGATGGCCTTTATTGATTGATTTTCTAATAGCCAAAATAGCCCCATTAACAAGATGAGAGATAGAGCTAGCCAAACTTGTAAGTGACGTTGCAATGAGTTCATGAATTGTCTGCCATGTAGGTATAGCCTTGGCCACGGCGTGTTTTAATTAAGTCTTGCCCTAGTTTTTCTCTTAAGTGACGAACATACACTTCGATTAAGTTACTATCGCGGTCAAAACTTTGTTCGTACACGTGTTCTGTTAGTTGAGTTTTGCTGAGTATTTTTCCTGGGTTCAACATAAAATAGCGTAGTAAGCGAAATTCGGTACCCGTTAATGGAATGACTTGACCGTCTGCCGAGGTGACTTCTTGACGCGTCTCATCAAGCTCTAAGGTACCGCTTTGTATGGTTTGCCCCGGCATATTATGGCTGCGCTTAATGAGCGCTTGAATGCGCATCAAGAGTTCTTCGTGATGAAAGGGTTTGCCTAGATAATCATCTGCTCCTGCTTTAAACCCATCGACCCGTTCATGCCAAGCATCGCGCCCTGTGAGTACGATGACGGGGAGTTGGTTACCGTTTTTACGCCAATTCTGTAGTACCTCAAGCCCTGTACGTTGGGGTAATCCAAGGTCAAGAATAACAATGTCATAAGGTTCTTCGTTGCCCATAAATTCGGCGTTGACGCCGTTGTCAGCGCAGTCAACAGCAAAGCCATTTCGCTCAAGTTCTTTCTTTAGCGGTGCCGCAATCAATTTGTCATCTTCAACTAAAAGAAGTCTCATAAATTACTCTAGATCCTCATTTACTTTTTATTACCTCTATATTAAACAATATGGGTAAAGGCTGGTATGGGATTATTTTAACCGCTAATGGCGGCAGGCTTTGGAATTTTAAGTTTCATTTCAGTTTCATGAGTTAGTATGTTATCTATGAAAATTAAATTAACACTACTGATTATTGGGCTATGCCAATCAATGTTTGTTTTTGCTGAAAGCGAGCAAGTCTCAACTGTTGATCATGCGCATACAACCCCTTTAATAACCTCCGCTAAATTATCGTTACGCGACGTCGTTGAAAAAACGTTTCAACGAAATCCACAATTAGCAGTATTGCAAGCGCGGCTCCAACACGCAAATGCTTTACAGAAGCAAGCAAGCAGTTTTTGGTCCGCTGACCCATCCTTTACGCTAAGCCACTACAGTGATCGCGTAAACGCGAGTGAGGGGCTGCAAGAGTGGGAGGCGGGATTTGATCTGCCGCTTTGGTTACCCGGACAGAGAGATGCTCGGCTGAAAACCTCCGAACGGCAGCAGCAACTCGTAGATGCCTCGGAACCCGCATTAAAATTGCATTTAGCGGGTATTGTTCGAGAAATAGTGTGGGATATTTCACTTAGAAAAAACCAAATGTTAGTGGCTAAAGAAGAGTGGAATGTTGTTAAAAAACTGGAAAAGGATGTAAAGAAGCGCGTTGAGCTCGGCGATCTTGCAAGATCTGACCTGATTATTAGTCAGCAAGAATCATTATCTAAAGAGGCATCCTGGCGGGTTGCTTATCAGGAACATCGTCATGCACAGCACCGTTACGTTATGGTGACGGGACTATCTGTGATGCCGAAGAGCGTCGAAGAAGAAGCGATTAACGACCTTGTTATTAGTATGCAGCACCCTTTATTGAAAGAGTCTCATGACAGGGTTGCTAAAAGCATCGCTGAGCGTGACCAAATGATGATTGAAAAAAGAGGCAACCCTTCCTTGTTTGTGGGGTCACGCCGGGAAAGGGGCGTGTCAAATGAAGATTATGTCGATGCGATTGGTCTCAGTTTGAGCATTCCTTTTGGCTTGAAGTCGCACAGCCAGCCAAAATTATCCGCAGCAGAAGTGAATTTAAGTGAAAGCCGTAGCCAGATGGAATCGTTACACCGTGAGTTAAATATTGCGATTCAAGACGCTAGTAGAGAGCTCAGCACAACAGTAGAACAATACAGTTTTGCGCGGCGCCAAAATGAATTATCTAAACAGAATTTAGAAATGTCTCGTAAGGCATTTGAGCTGGGCGAAACGAGCTTACTCGAGTTCATTAGAGTGCAGGCACAGGCATTCACAATAGATCGACATATGCACGAAAAGCACTTAGAAATGGGCTTGCAGACGGCTCGCTTAAACCAAGCAAAGGGGATTATTCCATGAGGTATTTTTTAATCGTATTAATGACTTTCGTTAGTGCCAATGCGCTGGCGGAAACATCTGCTAACGACAATGTTATTAGCTTGTCCGCTGAGCAATCAAGCATGTATGGCATTGTCACCGCACCGTTGAAACAAGCCGGCGACGTGTTAGGTGCTCGTTACCCAGCTGAGGTGGTTGTGCCTAATTCGCAATTGCAAGTTATTAGCGTATTACAAGGTGGTTTAGTTGAGGGTTTGATGACGACCGAAGGAGAGCGTGTAACAAAGGGGCAATTGCTCGCAAAAATTAACAGCCCAGGCGTATTGGAATTACAGCGCGACTTATTGCAAACAATGAGTCAACTTAATTTAGCGAAATCTTCATTGAGTCGAAATAAACAACTGTTGGATGAAGGCATTATACCTAAGCGTCGTTATCTAGAATCGTTGAGCATCTGGCAAGAGTTGGTGACTCAAAAGGAACAACAAGAAACAACATTAGAATTTTCTGGCATGAGTAGCAAGGCCATTACTCAGTTAGAAAAAACTCGTAAGCTCAGCAGTGTATTAACGATAACAGCGCCATTCGATGGGGTTGTATTAGAACAAATGGCCATACTCGGTCAGAAACTTGGGGCCGCAGACCCGCTGTTTAAAGTTGGAAAACTAGCACCGTTATGGTTAGAAATTCACGTGCCAGTTTCTGTTATTAGTGAGGTTAAACTGGGTGATATGGTCGCCATTGCTAACCTTAATGTTGAAGGAAAAGTGATCACAATTGGTCGGATGGTGCATGCGGCTGATCAAGGCACATTGGTAAGAGCACTCGTTGAAAATAATGTAGAACAGTTACGTCCGGGGCAAGTTGTTCAAGCACGTGTTGCGATCCAAACAGGTGAGCAACAACGTTATATGGTGTCACGTAAATCAATCATTCGGATAGATAAAGAAACCATGATCTTTATTAAGCATGAACAGGGTTATGAGGCAGTTAAGGTAGAGGTTATTGGTACACGTGAAGGCGAGCAAATTATTGCTACTCAAAAAAGTATTTCAGAGCCTGTTGTCACCAGTGGAGCCGTCTCATTGAAGGCGATACTCATCGGTGCAGGCGGAGAGGGGTAGAAGACGATGCTTAATAAAATGATTCAATTTGCCTTAACGCAGCGCTTGCTGATGATAATGGCGATGATTATCCTCGTTATCACCGGCTGGACATCTTTTCAAACTTTGCCGATTGATGCATTTCCAGATGTATCAACGACGCAAGTGAAGATGATTATTAAAGCGCCGGGAATGACGCCAGAGGAAGTTGAAACTCGCATTACAGCGCCGATTGAAGTTGAGATGCTGGGCATCCCTAAGCAGAATATGCTGCGATCCATGTCCAAATATGCGTTGGCGGATATCACGGTAGATTTTGAAGATGGAACCGATATCTATTGGGCGCGTCAACAAGTTTCAGAGCGCTTGAGTGCCATATGGGGCGATCTCCCATCCGATATTGGCGGTGGTGTTGCTCCAATGACAACACCGCTGGGTGAAATGTTTATGTTTACCATTGAGAGTGATCGTTTGTCCATTATGGAAAAGCGATCATTACTTGATTGGGTGTTAAGACCAGCATTGAGGACAGTCCCCGGTGTTGCCGATGTTAATGCCTTGGGTGGTTTGGTGCGAACGTTTGAAGTAACCCCTGATAGCACACTGATGAATGCACAAGGCATTACACTGGATACCTTGCGCACAGCCTTAACAGACAATAATAGAAACGACGGCGCTGGTCAGCTCATTGATGGTGAAGAAACGTTGTTGATTAGGAGCGATGGCAGTATTCAATCTCTGGAAGATGTCGGTGATATTGTTGTTAAAGCACACCCCATTGAGCCTGTCACTGTTCGTGATATTGCAGCGGTAAACATTGGGTCGCTAACGCGTTATGGCGGTGTCACTAGAAATGGTCAAGGTGAAGCCGTTGAAGGTCTCGTGTTAGGCTTGCGCGGTGCGAATGCAAGAGAATTAGTAGAGGGTGTTTCTCAAAAGTTAGACGAGTTGCAATCGGCGCTACCGGAAGGCGTAACAACGCGTGTTTTTTATAATCGCGGTGACCTAGTCGATAGAGCCGTAGAAACCGTGGGTAAGGCGCTGGGAGAAGCGACCATCTTAGTATTGATTCTATTGATCTTGTTCCTAGGTGACTTACGGGCCGCATTAACCGTTGCGTTGATATTACCACTAGCTGTTTTGGGCACCATTATCTTGATGCGTCAATTTAATTTATCAGCGAATCTGATGAGCCTTGGGGGGCTGGCGATTGCAATTGGTATGTTAGTTGACGGCGCCGTCGTGGTGGTTGAAAACATTGTGTCCGAATTGGCTCACAAAAAGAAAACCACGTTATTACCACGCTTGCATATTATCTACCGTGCAGTCGCTGATGTGGCGCTACCGGTAACGACCGGCATCATCATTATTATGGTGGTATTCCTTCCGTTGTTAACGTTGGAAGGGCTTGAGGGGAAATTGTTTTCACCGGTAGCGATTACGATCGTTTTTGCGCTGGGTGCTTCATTGCTTCTATCATTAACCGTGATTCCGGTGCTGGCGGCTAGTTTGCTAAAAAATGTTAGCCATAAAGACCCCATTTTGGTGAGGTATTTAGAAAAAACCTATGTGCCTATTCTCAAGTATTGTTTGCAATTTACTAAGGTGCCCGTTTTTATCGCATTGGCATCATTGGTGTTAATGACGGTCTTGTATTTACAGCTGGGTAAAAGCTTTATGCCAACGATGGACGAGGGCAATATTATCGTTCAGACAGAAAAGTTGCCGTCCATTGATTTAGACGAGTCGTTACGTCTTGATGACCTCGTTGCGCAGGCGATCTTAGACAAAGTACCGGAAGTGACAGGTATTGTTGCACGTACAGGGTCGGATGAAATTGGTTTGGATCCAATGGGGTTAAACCAAACCGATATGTTTTTAGAAATTAAACCGCGTGATGAATGGAGTTTTGAAACTAAAGATGAATTTATAGAAAAATTAAGGGGTGTACTCAGCAACTTCCCAGGTCTGGTTTTTGGCTTTACGCAACCGATTGAAATGCGTGTCTCGGAAATGCTAACGGGCGTGCGGGGTGATGTTGCCATCAAAATCTTTGGAGACGACCTCAATACACTCAATGATAAGGCAAAAGAAATAGCCAGCGTGGTGGAAAAGCTAGACGGTGCCGAAGATGTTTTTGCCGCACAAAATGATGGTGTGCAATACCTGCGGGTGGTGATAGATCGATTGGCGGTTGGACGCTTAGGTTTATCTATTGATGATGTAGAAAGCAACTTACGTTCTCTTATTGAAGGCCAAAATATGGGGACTATTTATGAAGGGTCAAGACGCATTCCGCTGATCATTAAAGGCGCGAGTGGCTTACGCCAATCTGCCGATGAGTTTTATAATTTACGCTTGACGCTTGAAGATGGACGTAGCATTCCTCTCACCAATTTGGCGACGCTAGAACGAGTTGAGGGGCCGGTGATGATTACGCGAGAAACAGGCAGCCGCTCATCCGTAGTTGTTTCTAATGTCGGTGGACGTGATCTCGTTGGGTTTGTTGATGAAGCCAAGCTAAAAGTTGCAGAACAGGTCAAACTACCAACAGGGTATTACTTAAAGTGGGGCGGTCAGTTTGAAAATCAACAACGCGCAGCGGCACGGTTCGCCATTGTCATACCAGCGGCTATTGGACTGATTTTCTTATTGTTATTTAGCACGTTTAGGTCAGTGAGTCAGTCTTTCTTGATATTGACTAACATCCCATTCGCGATGATTGGTGGTGTGGTCGCTTTGTGGATCGCAGGGGAATATATGTCGGTCCCAGCGTCTGTTGGTTTTATCGCCTTACTAGGCATCGCGGTGTTAAATGGAGTGGTGCTTGTTTCGTACTTTAATCAATTAAAGACGCAGGGGTATGACATTAACGATGTCGTTATAGAAGGTGCAAAAAGACGATTACGCCCGGTGATGATGACAGCGAGTATTGCCGCGTTTTCACTCATTCCGTTATTGTTTGCTACAGGGCCGGGTTCAGAAATACAACGTCCGCTTGCCATCGTAGTGATCGGCGGACTTGTTACATCTACATTATTAACGCTCTTACTACTACCGGTACTGTACCGCTGGGTTAGTAATCGATAAGGAGAGAAATATGAACCAAACGTTATTAACTCTTGTTTGCGCTCCATCTATTGAGAGAATAGTCGTTGATTGGTTATTAGAACAGTCAGAAATAACTGGTTTTACGAGTTTAGAAGCCTATGGTCACGGCAGTGATCCAGAAAAGCTCAATGTAACTGAACAAGTAGAAGGACGAAAGAAACAGGTTATATTTCACGTTCATATGGAGCTTGATTCCTCTCATAAGTGCATCCAACGTCTTAAAGAAGACTTAAAAGGGACCGGTATTCACTATTGGCTAGTGCCCATGATTGATGCGGGGCGCTCATAGCATGTGAATTCTTAAAAACAGTCATTAGGGCGTTGAGTGGAAGTGAGCTTAGGTAGCTACTTGAACACGAAAATATATAACAGTATTCACTAATATTGAATATGCTTTTTTAGTTTTGGTCTTTCAAATGGGGTTTAATGTGGCCAATTTAACTATGCCAATACAAATATGTAGCAAGAAAATTGTTCAAAGGACACTAATCTGAGAATATTAGACTAATATAACTTACAACCATATTGTTATGTCTATGAAGTTTTTATTTTAAAAAGGCCTAAGAAATTGAGTAAGTCAGATACGAACAAAAATAATAAGATAACTGCCTCCTTGCCCGAGAATTTAAACGCTGAATTAGATTCGGAGAAGGAGGGGTTTGGTAATGCAGCTTTGGTGAATACGCATGATTCGGGTGGTGCTGTCGAAGACACCGGTGCGCAAGTGTTGGTCGTGGATGATGACCCTACGGTTAGGATGATCGCGGAACATATCTTAGAAGAAAATGGCTTTGCCGTTCTCTTGGCTGAAAATGGCATAGAGGCATTATCAATAATAAAGCAGCAGCCACTTGACCTTATTCTGTTGGATGTGGAAATGCCGCAAATGGATGGTTTTGCAGTCTGTGAAAACTTGCGCGCTCTGCCAGATAAGGCGGATATTCCAGTGATTATGCTGACGGGTCGAGATGATCTGGAAGCTTCTCAGCAAGCTTTCGATGTAAAAGCCACAGATTTTTACAACAAACCGATCAATTGGTCTGTTCTGATCCAGCGGATCCATTATATCCTTCGTGCTTCAATTACCTTTGAAAAGCTTAAAAAGAGTCAGCAGCGTCTGGTGGATGCTCAGCAAGTGGCAAAGTTGGGGTATTGGGATTTGGATATGGAATCAAATCACCTTTATGTGTCAGAGCAATGCAGTGAAGTTTATGGGCGTCCCAGAGAGGAGTTAGCTAACATGAGCTCATTTCTGCAAACAACACACCCAGAAGACAGGGGACGAATTGAGCAAGAGATCGCTAATAAATTCACTCAGGGGGACTCCTATACGTTGGAATATAGAATTATTACCGATGAGAATGAGGTTCGAATTCTCCAAGTGCATGGTAAGAGCGTAATTAGTGAATCCGGCAGGGCTGTTTGGGCAATGGGTGTTGTGCAGGACATTACTGAGCTACGGATTAAGGAAGAGACAATTCACAACCTAGCCTATTTTGATAGCCTGACAGGGCTGGATAATAGGGAATCATTTATGCAGCAATTGGAACGCTCACTCATATTACATGAGCAGGCGCAGACCCCAGTGACGGTGTTCTTTATGGATCTGGATGACTTTAAACGTGTTAACGACTCACTCGGCCACCATGTCGGCGATTTATTGTTAAAAGAATTTGCAAATCGTTTAACGTCTGTATTGTGGAGCAATGATATGGTCTCGCATGATGGAGAGAAGGTGACCGTGGCCCGACTCGGTGGAGATGAATTTACGATGTTATTTCCCGGGATTGGTAAGGTAGAGGAAGTAGCCATTATTGCTAAAAGGATATTGCTGAGCCTTATAGAGGCTTTTAAGCTAGAGGCGAAGAATGGGGCAGGGGAAGTAACCAAAAACGAACTGTTTGTTTCGGTGAGTATCGGGGTTGCCCGTTATCCTGAAGACGGTACTACGGCAGGGGAATTATTGAAAAATGCCGATGCTGCCATGTATGCCTCAAAGAAAGAGGGAAAGAACGGCTATAGTTTTTACACCAATTCCATGAACGCCGAGGCAAAGGCGCGACTTGAACTGGAAACTCAGTTACGTAAAGCCTTGGAGCAAGAGGAATTACTCATTCATTATCAACCACAGGTTGATCTTGTTAGCGGCGAGATGGTTGGCGTCGAGGCATTGCTACGTTGGGAAAACCCAACACTGGGTATGGTTTCCCCCGTTGATTTTATCCCCTTAGCAGAAGAAAATGGGCTGATTATCCCGATTGGTGACTGGGTAATACAAACGGTATGCCAGCAACTCAAGCAATGGCAAAATGCGGGTTTACCTTTCTTCAAAGGCGCTGTCAATCTAAGTAGTTTGCAATTCAAGCAAGAAAAGTTGCAATCCATTGTCTTAAGTGCGCTCGAAGCAAACAACCTGAAACCGCAGTATCTGGAACTTGAGTTGACTGAAAGTATCATCATGGGCGATGTGGAGCATACGGTTGCGACCTTAGAGGCATTTAAATCAATGGGGGTCTCGCTATCGATAGATGATTTTGGTACCGGTTACTCCTCTTTGAGTTATTTGAAACGTTTCCCTATAGATACATTGAAGATCGACCAATCCTTTGTGCGAGAGATCGGTGTTGATTTGAATGATACGGCCATTACTCGAGCTATCATAGCTTTGGGCCAGAACCTAAGCCTTACTATTGTTGCCGAAGGGGTGGAAACCGAAGATCAACTAGAGTTTTTACAAGAACAATCCTGTGAAGTTGCACAAGGCTATCTGTTCAGTAAACCCATATTGGCAAGTGAAATAGGCCCGTTTATCGAGCGCTTGAAAAATAATACGCTAGTAGCCACGCAGGACTCATGAGCAAAAAGTTAAATATCCAAAACAATGTTGATAGTAAGAAAAAGCACATTATTTTTATTAAAAACAAGGCTAAGATGCTGTTGCTTTATTCTTCAATGAAGCCAAGCGGTTCACGACGAACAAAATATTCGACCCATAAATTATCGTCCTGCCTGTTAACAACGGCTTTACTCTGCGGTGTATTTTCGTCTCCCTTGGCCGCTGACTCTAGAGTTAACCGCCTGAAGTCTTTTAGTTTGGAAGATTTGGCAGACGTGAAAGTCACGATCGCTGGTAAGGTTGAACAAAAGACCGGTGATATTGCGGCGGCAGTGTTTGTGATCAGTCAGGAGGATATTCGACATTCAGGTGCCACTAACATCCCTGAGGCACTGCGTTTGGTGCCAGGTATGAATGTGGCTCGTCTTGATGCCAACAAATGGGCGGTTTCCAGCCGTGGTTTTAATAGTCGCATTACCAATAAACTACTAGTCATGATAGATGGCCGCAGTATTTATAGCCCCTTGTTTGGCGGTGTTATGTGGGATGAGCAGGATATTATGCTTGAGAATATCGAGCGTATCGAAATCATACGCGGACCTGGTGGCGCGGTCTGGGGAGCCAATGCGGTTAATGGTGTTATCAATATCATCAGCAAGAAGGCAAGTGACACGCAAGGTACTCTATTAAGTAGCACGGTGGGTACGCAGCAAAGTATCCACTCCATACGTCGTGGTGGTGCCCTGTCTGAGAATGCCTATTATCGACTCTATGCTAAATATCATGATCAAGATGATAGTACTTTCCTAGATGGCTCTGATGCTAATGATAATGGTGAGGATCTACGCGCAGGTTTTCGGGTTGATTGGCAGCAAAATAATGCCAATGAATTTACTTTACAGGGTGGTGTCTATCAGGGTGATCTGTCAGAAGATATACAGGTAATGTCTGCTACGTCGGCGACATTCACCGAACAGCGCAACGACAAGATAGATACCAGAGGAGCTAATTTATTGGGGCGTTGGAAACAAACCTTCGACAATAATGCTTCAGGTGAGTTACAAATCTATTTCGATTATACAAAACGAGATCAGTGGGTTCTAGAAGAATCCCGCAATACTTTAGATATTGACTACAAGTATCATCTGGCTCCTTCTGGGCCTCACGATATAATTTGGGGGTTAGGGTACCGTTTAACCCATGACAATGAAACGTTCGGTGATCGAAAAATCGGGCAGTTTCGAGAGTTTAGCCCGCAAAATCGTACCGACCACCTTTTAAGTGGCTTCATTCAGGACGATATTACCTTATGGACTGACAAGCTCTGGCTGACCTTGGGCAGCAAGGTGGAACACAATGATTATAGCGGCTTTGAGATTCAGCCCAGTGTTCGCCTGCGTTGGAAGCCACGTGATAGCCAGATGATTTGGGGAGCAGTCTCGAGAGCGGTACGCATACCGACACGCTCCGAACATGATGCCTCCCTTTTATTAGATATTGTTGCCACAGACCCCATACCTATTGGGACGGGAATAATTGGGGACTCAGGGTTAGAATCTGAGGAGCTTATTACCTATGAGTTGGGCTACAAATACGCGCCCAACGCTTTTTTCAACCTGAATCTTGATCTATTTTATAATGACTATGAAAACCTTAGATCATTAGAAAGCCCTATTACTATAGTTGCAGCAGATCCGATTACGGCTATAGGCATCTTCCCAACACTCGGCAATAATTTGTTTGGGGAGACCTATGGTGTCGAGTTGTCAGCAAAATGGCAGCCGACTGAGGATTGGAAATTAACTGCCAGTTACTCTTTTTTGGAAATGCAGTTACATACGCGTAAAGGCAGTGTTGATAATGTTTCCGAAAAAGAAGAAGGAAATAGTCCAAATCAACAACTAAATCTCCTTTCAGTCTATCGCTTAAACCCTGATTTGACGTTCTCTTTGTTTGGTCGTTACGTGGATAAACTCCCTTCTAAGAATGTAAAAGATTATGTTGAACTAGATGCTGGGCTAGAGTGGAAGGTCCGGAAAGACTTTGAGTTATCACTAGTAGGGCGCAACCTATTAAACGATGAACACACAGAGTTTATTCCAAGCCTTATTAAAACCACGGCGACTAAGGTGGAACGTGAGCTGTATTTAAAAGCTCAGTGGCACTTCTAAAATATGTTTTTCCGACTATTAGTACTTGCAGATCTGACGCGGCTACGATATCTAGCTTTGCTGCTGGCTTTGCTGCTGGCTTTACTGCCCCTACAAGGTCGTGCTGAGGATTTTTCTGAAGCTGAGATCAAGGCTGTTTATCTATATAATTTTGCTTTTTATATTACTTGGCCACAGACGGCAGTTGTAGAGCCTGCCAGTTCCATCCAATACTGCGTTTTTAATAGCAACAGTGCGATCAGTGAGTCACTGGCTGAATTGTTTGCAAGCGAGTCAAATACAGCGCGTAAATTTGAACTAAAAATAGTGAGCAATATGAGTGCAATCCAAACTTGCCACCTCTTGTTCATTGATCAACATGACCCAGTCAAAAGTGCGCGTGTTATTGAAGCAGTGGCTAACAGCAGCGTGCTGACAGTCAGTGATAGGGCTGGGTTTGCTCAAAAATGGGGAATGATTGAGTTAATGATGGAAAACGGCCGGATTCACCCCATTATCAATACGGAGCGACTTGAGGCGGCTAAATTATCAGCCAGTTCTAAGTTGTTGCGTTTGGTAAAGCGTATTAATGGTAACAAAGGAAATGAACAATGATGAATTTCCTACGCAACCTGCCAATACGGAAAAAGATTATTACCATTGTTATGTTGATCAGCATGTCTGTTTTGATAACGGTTCTTGCAACTGTTGGCTATGCCGAATGGCATTCTAAACGGCAGGATTTGGGCGATTCGCTCAGTATCCTAAGTAGAACAATCGGTATCAATTCGAGTGCGGCGCTAGTGTTTCGCGACCCTGAGACTGCTACAGAGATCATGGCTGCATTAAGTAGCAACGAGGATGTGATCGCTGCTCAGCTCTATGATAAGCACTGGAATAAGTTCGCTGTCTATGAAAGCCCGCTTGAGAAACATAGTGAGCAGCTAAAAGTAGTTCAACAATTGTACGAGGAGGTGAGCTCGGTTCCTTCAACCATTATAGAGGAGAAGCAATCAGTTACTTTTAACGATGACTATATTGTCGCGTTCGAACCTATACAAGCTCAAACTGGATTAGTTGGGTATATCATCCTTCAGGGCAGTTTAGATCGACTTTATGCTACCGCTCGGCAACAGGTTGTTTTTGCCGGTATTTTATTGTTGGTTGCTCTGATGCTGACCTATCTGTTGACCAACTGGTTGCAGATGCTGATCTCAAGACCGGTTCTTGATTTATCTATACAGATGAAAAGCGTTTCTGATAGTAATGATTACTCTCTGCGAGTGAAAGCAGATGGTAGGGATGAGTTTGCCCAGCTCAATAGGGGGTTTAATACAATGCTGGAACAGATTCAGCAGCGCGATTTGGCTCTGGAAGAGGCAAAAGATACTGCTGAAACGGCGAATCAGTCGAAGTCTCAATTTCTGGCAAATATGAGTCACGAAATCCGCACTCCCATGAATGGGGTCTTGGGTATGTCAGAACTGTTGAGTAATACGGAATTGGATGAGCGTCAACGACATTATGCACAAACGATTACTCATTCTGGGCAAGCCTTACTCAATGTCATTAACGATATTCTGGATTTTTCTAAAGTAGAATCCGGAAAAATGGAGTTGGATTATATAGACTTCGATCTAAATGATTTGCTTACTACAACCTGCGATCTGTTTGCTGACCCAGCAGATCAGAAGGGGGTGGAGTTGATATGCCAAATACCTGATGATATTTCCTCTCAGCTTTATGGTGATCCGGCACGCCTGCGCCAGGTATTGGTCAACCTTATAGGCAATGCCATAAAATTTACGGAAAAAGGAGAGATTGTGCTACGTGTCTCGGAAACAACCGAGTCAGATGAGGAGAGCGTCGTACTGAGTATTGAGGTAGAGGATAGCGGAATCGGTATTGCTGAAGCACAGCTTAAGAACATCTTTAAGGCGTTCATTCAAGCAGATGGAACAACCACGCGCCGCTTTGGCGGAACCGGTCTTGGTCTGACCATCTCAAATCAGTTAATACACTTGATGGGAAGTGACCTCAAAGTTGAGAGCAAAGAGGGCAGCGGAACACGTTTTTATTTCACACTACGCTTGGCTTTACAGAAAGCTGAAGCCTTTGTAGCTGCATCAACACCAGTCGATCTACACGGCTTGCGTCTGCTTATCGTTGATGACAATATCACCAATCGGGATTTTTTAACTCAGCAACTCAATCGCTGGAATCTCCGCACTGATACTGCACTTAATGGGCCGGATGCATTGCAGATGTTGAGAGCTGCAGTGATAAGCGGTGACCCATATAAAATTGCATTGGTGGATATGATAATGCCAGAGATGAGTGGATTGGAATTAGCGCAATCAATCAAGGCGGATACAAATATCGCTGGCACAGTGTTGTTCCTATTGGGTTCGGAAAACCTGATGTCGGAAGGCGGCCTTAAAATTCATGATGTGGCTGATGTAATTTCAAAACCAGTACACCTTAAAAAATTAAAAGAGCGTTTACTTAAACTGTTAGAAGCCTCAATAGAACGATCACCAGAAAAAACAAAAACCAATACCTCGACCACAGCAGAAATAAAATTTGATGGCAAAATTCTGTTGGTCGAAGACAATTTGGTTAATCAAGAGGTTGCTCGACATATGCTAGAGAGACTTGGTCTTGAGGTCGATACCGCTGACAATGGAAAGGAGGCTGTAGAAAGGGTGAAGGATAATGCTTACGATTTGGTGCTGATGGATATTCAGATGCCTGTGCTGGATGGAATTAATGCAACAGCCGAGATTCGGGACCTAGAAAAGGCTTTGGGGCGCAGAAGTCCGATTGCAGCATTGACAGCCAATGCTATGACAGGTGACCGCGAGCAGTTTTTAGCAGCAGGTATGGATGATTATTTAAGTAAACCATTTAAGCAAACAGAATTGTCAGCGTTGTTAGAGCGCTGGTTAAAGACCACAAAGTTGGAACAAGCAGAGGTAAAGGATATTGAATTAAATGCCCCTCCTCAAATTGCCGCTCTGGATAAAAAGACCTTGGATGAGCTTAAACACATTTATTCCGGAGAAAAAGTTGCTAACATGAAAAAACTTATTGGCCTCTATGAAGAAACTGCACAAGCATTACTAGACGGTTTGGCTAGGTCAATAATGAACGATGATGCAGAAGCAGTCAGGATAGCCGCGCACAGTTTAAAATCATCCAGTGGAAATTTGGCCGCATTAATTCTGGCGGAAAAGTGCAATGAGCTAGAGCTGGCCGGGCGGAACAAAAACCTTGGCCATGCTTCACAATTGTTTGCCACTATTGAACAAGAGTTTGCTCGCGTGAAAGAGGAGCTGAGCCAACTCATCTAATCATATTTCGCCAACCTGAAATTTATAAATAGTCAGGTAAATCATGTCTGAAACCTGCCTTTGGTAGACATCCAATAACTGCTCTAAAACATATATTGTTAAATTGCTAATCAATTATTTAACCTATGTATGCAGCATTTAGTTTGGGTGAATTATAATAACTCTTCCAGTGAGATAGTTTTTTGTGTAAACCCACTTTGATAGGAGTCACGTTGCTCCATTAGGTAGGAACTTTCTATATTTCAATTAAACGCTGTGTGATAATTTTAATATAAGTCTTCTCACCCATAGGTATTCAATGCGCTAATGAAACTCATGGCTATTGCCATCATATCAGCACCAAAATATTTGGTTTTTCTTGAATGGATGACCTTTCGATTAAACTATTTTTCCCCTCGGTAATATAAGTTCTTTTTCATATATGAAAGTGGTTAACGGAAAACGCTAAAATACCGGCACTTTTTTTAACACATTACCTATTTTTTTAGCTAGGGATGGGGTTGGTCAATAGCTCAACTTGACACTAATTATAGGCTAGCATTTTCTTTAATTTAGGCATTTATTATGCAAAATTAATAACTTCGTTGTATGTTAATATAAAGTGAATAAACGTTTTGATTTTTTTTTAAAAAGCATCCTTTGGCCGCGCGCAAGAGGTAAATGTAAAGGGAATTTATAGTTTGGATATTGTCTGGGTATTAGTGTCGGCCATTCTGGTGTTTATCATGCAAGCGGGTTTTTTGTGCTTAGAAACTGGGCTTGTTAGAAGTAAAAATAGCATTAATGTTGCGGCCAAGAATATCAGTGATTTTATCGTATCGAGTAGCCTGTATTGGTTGTTTGGATTCGGTTTAATGTTTGGAGATAGCCAATGGGGGCTGTTTGGATGGTCGGGTTTTGCGTTTGGCGAACAAGCGGATGCAAAATTAATCGCCATATTCTTATTTCAGATGATGTTTTGTGGCACGGCGGCGACTTTAGTTGCAGGCGCCGTCGCAGAGCGTATGAGTTTTATGGGTTATATGGTGGTGACAGTGACTATAGCACTGTTTATTTATCCTTTTGTTGGGCATTGGGCTTGGGCGGGAGTTATTCAGGGTGAATCGATAGGCTGGCTTGAAAAAATTGGCTTTATTGATTTCGCCGGTTCAACAGTGGTTCACTCTGTTGGTGGTTGGGTGGCACTGGCGGCAATATTAGTCATTGGGCCGCGTGTGGGACGGTTTACAGGCAGTTCTGGTGCTATTCCAGGAAGTAATATCCCAACAGCAATATTGGGTTGTTTATTAATTTGGCTGGGCTGGTTTGGTTTTAATGGCGGGAGTACATTAGCCTGGAATGATTCAGTTCCGCATATATTACTGAATACATGCCTTTCTGCAATGGCCGGTGGCGTTGTTGCGACGGTGCTAAAACTTCGCTCTGAACGCTATATCGATGTTGGTCAAACAATCAATGGTGTTCTCGGTGGTTTGGTTTCTATTACAGCCAGTTGTAATGTCGTGAGTACGGGAGGGGCGGTCATGATTGGCGGCGTTTCAGGTGTATTTGTTTTCTTTGGTTCGAAGTACTTAGCTGACAAAGAAATAGATGATGCTGTTGGCGTGGTGCCTGTGCACTTATTCGCAGGGGTTTGGGGGACGGTCGCGTTAGCTTTTTTTGCGCCGGCGGCTCAGCTTGAGAATGGTCTTTCAATGCTGGAGCAGTTAGGGGCTCAATTAGTTGGGATTATCAGTGTGGGTTTTTATAGCTTTGGTCTTGCATATTCAATATTTAGTTTAGTAAACAAGTTTTACCCGTTAAGAGTTAGCGAACAGGATGAATTAAGAGGCCTAAATGTTTCTGAACACAATATAAGCACAGAAGTGTTTGATTTGTTAACTGCTATGCATAAACAGCAAGAAAAAGCAGATTTTTCAACACAAGTTGCGGTGGAGCCCCATACCGAAGTGGGGCAAATAGCAGAAAAATATAACCATGTTATTGATCAGGTTAATGAAGAAATTAAACAGCGAGATGAGGCTTTTTCAGCGTTTAAACAAAGTGAACGCAGGAAGGGCGCTATTTTAGACGCAGCGATGGATTGCATTATTAATATTGATTCGAAAGGCATTATCCAAAGCTTTAATCCGGCGGCAGAGCGTTGTTTTGGCCAAACAGGGCAAGCGATTATTAATCATAGTTTTTTTAAGCTGTTTACTCGGGGTAAGGTTCAGACGATTAATTCAGCTGGCTTAGATGAGGGTTTTTTGTCAACAGGTGGCTGGGTTTTGGAGCGTAGGAATATGACAGAGCTGCAGCGTTATGATGGGGAGTGTTTTCCTGCTGAAGTGGTGGTGACTCGAACAGCGACGATAGCGAATGAGCCATTAGAGTACACGCTACATATTCGCGATGTTAGTCAGCAAGCGAAGTTACAAAAACGTTTAGAAGCCTTGGCGTTTAATGATTCGTTAACCGGCTTATATAACAGAACTGCCTTTCTTCGTGAGCTTGAGGGGCGAATAAACTATCACAAGTCTCGTGCGGGTCTAGTGGCGTTAATGTTTTTAGATTTAGACCGCTTTAAAAAAGTGAATGATGTTTTTGGTCACAAGGTGGGTGATCAATTGCTTTGTGAAGTGGCTAAGAGACTCAATAGAGTGATTCGCAGTAATGATTTGGTCGGTCGTTGGGGCGGCGATGAATTTGTTGTAGCGATAAGCGGTGCACTGGATGAGCAAGCTATTATCAGCAAAGCAACAGAGATTCTTCAAGTGATGCGAGAAACGGTTGAACTGCCAGAGCATAGCTTAAGCGTTTTAACCAGCATTGGGATAGCCCTGTCTGTTGATGATGAGTGTGGGGCTGATCATTTGCTACAGTGCGCTGATGTTGCCATGTATCAAGCAAAAAAAATGGGTAGAGATAACTACTGTTTATACACAGAGGAAATGGGGTTTCTTGTACGTAAACGAATTCAAATTGAAGCTGATCTACCGACTGCGATTTCGCAGAATCATTTACTGTTAAATTATCAACCTAAAGTATCGTGTGTAACGAATGAAGTGGTGGGGTTTGAAGCCTTGCTGCGTTGGTTGCATCCAGACTCTGGCCTGGTTTCCCCTGCAGATTTTATCCCTGTTATTGAATCTTCAAAATTGATTATTGAAGTCGGGGAGTGGGTGTTAACCGAAGTTGTACGGCAGTTGGTCGCTTGGCGTGAGGCAGGCTATGAATTGTTGCCGGTAGCGGTCAATATTTCAGGCTTTCATTTACATGACGAATCATTGTCCTCATTTATAAAGGAGTTGGCGCATCAGTATGAGCTTAACCCAGGGTTGTTAGAGGTGGAAATAACCGAGAATGCTTTAACGGGTGATACAGACAATAGTATTGCAACAATGAAGAAGTTAAAGAAGCTTGATGTTAAGTTATCGGTAGATGACTTTGGAACGGGGTATTCTTCGTTAAGCTATTTGAAGAAATTTCCGATTGATGTATTGAAAATTGACCGTTCATTTATTAACGAGTGTGCTCATAACGCTGATGACGCGGCTATTTGTATGGCGATTATTTCACTCGCTAAAAGCTTAGGGCTGAAAATAGTCGCCGAAGGTGTTGAGACGCTAGAACAGCTAGACTTTATAAAGCAACAAGGCTGTGATATTTACCAGGGTTACCTATACAGTAGACCACTACCGGCAGTTGATGTTGAGGATCTTTTGAAAAAGAATTAGCCGTTTCTGTAAGGCGTTAATGCCTTGAAATATAAGTTTTAAAACAGTCTTTTTTGCGCTGAGTGATGAGTTTTATAACAAATTGCCTCATAAGGCAAAGCAGTATAGAAAATTGTTTTGATGAACAACCGTTATTATGGAAAACTTTATTCCTTATTCCTCATTATCGAGGAACCCTTTTTCAAAGTTCCCAAATAATAGCGTTATTTTGTTCATTCACTCACTAAGCCTGGCATCTCAAAATCCCATTATTGTGGTTTTATTGACCTATTGCTGTGGCCGATTGAGCCCATCCTACTTATTTAGAGAGGGATTACAATCTGAGCTGGGTATCAAAAAAAGAGCAGCTTGATTCCTGAGTAGCAAAAAATACGTATATTAAGAGAAAGGTTAGGTGTTAGATTGAGTCAAACTCTAGTTGATTCTGTTGCCCAAGTTCTATGGCTGGCGAGCCTATTTTTTGTAAGTTACTGGCACTTATGCCAACTAATCTAACCCCTTGTTGGTCAGCATCGGTACGAGATAATAAGTCGGCAAGTAAGGTGGGTGTTTGTGATAAGTGAATATGGGTTTTGCTATCTGTGTATGAGCGGGTGACCGTTTTAAAATTAGCATATTTTATTTTTAAAGTGATGGTTTTAGCCATGAACTGTTGGGAGTCTAAATTATCAAATACCTTTTGTGCTAATTGGTTGAGTTTTTCAATGAGTTTGGTTTTATCGTAAATATCACCGTTGAATGTTGTTTCTTTACCCAGTGATTTTCGTATACGCGTACTGCGCACTGGACGAAGATCAATTCCACGTGCTATCTGGTAGAAGTACTCGGCTGACTTACCAAAACTCTTAGCTAAATCAAAGGTGCTTTTTGAACGTAAGTCATGGCCGTTTTTAATACCTAGCTTATTCATTTTGGTTTCCGTTGCTGGGCCAACACCGTAAAACTTACCGATAGGTAAGGTGGCCACAAATGCTTCACCTTGCTCCGGTCTGATAACATATAAACCATTGGGTTTATCCATATCAGAGGCTACTTTTGCTAAAAACTTATTGTATGAAACACCTGCCGATGCAACCAGCTGAGTTGCTTTTCTAATGTCTTTTTTAATGGCATCGGCGATACGTGTTGCCGACCCTGAAAATTCACTACTGTGACTAACGTCAAGGTAAGCTTCATCAAGTGATAAGGGTTCTACATCTGAGGCATATTGCCAGAATACGTCATGTATTTTTACTGACGCCTCTTTATACGCCTCGAATCGAGGTGGAACAAATATAGCTTGGGGGCAAAGCTTGTATGCACGTGAACTGGGCATGGCAGAATGAATGCCAAATTTGCGTGCCTCATAACTACAGGCTGCAACCACGCCACGACTATCGGGTTGCCCCCCTACAATAACGGGCTTACCTTGTAGCTCAGGGTGGTCACGTTGTTCAACTGAGGCAAAAAACGCATCCATATCGATATGGATTATTTTACGTTGAATAGAGGTCATCGCTAAATATGAGAGAGCTTCTGGATCAGAAAGTGTTTGTTATAAATGGCAATAAGCAACCTGTCAATCGTGGAGGCTGTTTGTAATGATCAAAAAATGGGTTGCTTAATATTAAGCCTGAGCTAACCTGCTAGCCTAATGATTTATCTGTTTGTCATAGAGGAAGAGGGTAAAGGTGTTGATAGCATTAACCACGTCCTCTTGAGCCTCTAGGTGAGCATAGTGGCCTGCATCGGCTATAACGTTTATGGTTAGGTTTTTGGCAATGTTTCTTTTTGATAACTCAAGGTTTGGTTTGTAGCCAAACTCATCACTTTCACCATAAATTTGTAAAACAGGGCAGGTTATTTGTTGTAGGTAGCTTGAACAGTCTTCAGCTTCAAATTCTTTACTATGAACGCGGTTAATCCAGTCATAAAATAGATTATCTAGCCCATCACCGTGAAATTTTAATAGCTTTTTACGTAGGCTGCCTGTTTCAAAGCTTTCTTTAGCCGCTTCAGCTCCAGCCACACAAAGTGGGTGAACAAGCATTTGTGGTACAAGCGAAACAACGCCACGGATGATATTTTTATGGAGGCTGGCAGCAATAAGAGAAATAACACCGCCATAACTATGACCGACTAAAATAACGTTGGTTAAATCAAAGTGTTTAAAAACATCCATTAAGGGCTTGTCAGCTTCTTCGGCACGCGTATCACCGTCACGGAAGGCTGTTAGTGGCTCAGACTGCCCATGCCCCCAACGGTCATAAACGATAACGGCAAGCCCGGTCGATTGGTGTACTTGTTCAGGGAAGTCACGCCACATTTCTATGCAGTCTATGGCGCCATGCAGGAACACTAAGGTAGGGGTGTTAGCTGTTATATCACCTATTTGATGTATTCGGAGGCGACGCTCTGCTGCTTGAATAAAATGTTCCTGCTTCATATGCCGTCATTAACTCCTAAATTAGAAGGTAAGCTGTAATTGACTGATAAAAGCTGGGTAACTAAAATTATCGTCCGTAGGCTTGTAGTAAGACAGCTCATTAATTAGTCTTAAGTTTTCATCAAACTGCCAAGTTAGCATTGCTTGGTATACGCTGCCTTGGTCCATACCGCGTGCAATTTCGTCGCTAGACTTGCCAGTTAGAGGTCTAAAGAAGCCTGTTCTAGACGGGTGTTCATTGTTGACGTGTTGGTATTGCAATGCCCATGCCCAGCCCATATCTTCAGAGTCTAGCAAATAAGCACGGCTGAGCCCTAGGGTAAACGCGTTAGAGCTTAGTGTGTCTGTATTATTACCTTGTGAATCGAGAGCTAAACCACCTTGAGCATCAGAGTTAAATTGTGCCCAAGAAGCCCATAGCCACCAATGATGAGCTTGAACATCGACATGTGTACTCAGCCACTCATTATCAAGATCAACACCGCTGGGTTGAAACTTTGTGTCAAGCGTTACAGAGTCTAGGGAGGTGCTATAAGCGGCACCAATACTGTATGCCAACGGTCTATCTTTAAACTGGTATTCATCATCACTGGGTGAGACGCCGGTTGGGCGCAGTGAAATAGCTGCTGAGAAAAGAAGGTCATTATTATCGTTATTTAATGATAAATCGGGGCCATTATATAAACCAAGGGCGTAATGTAAGCGGTTGCCAAAATACCCCTTAGAGTAGGATTCAGGTAGCCCCATGTTGCCTTTTCTTACGGTTATTCCACGTAATCTACCAACGGCACCTGGCGATAGTATTTCGGTATATTTACGCTCAACACTGGCAGTTTTATGCGGCCGTCGTGTATAACCTAGCGCAAACTGCTGCCCGACTGTAACGCTGCCGATGCTGTCATCAAAGTGTTTAAAGCTAACCCAAGCATCTAGTAACCGTTGAGCATTTGACAAGCCTGGTACTTCGCTGGCTGCATCGTACTGGAATCGAAAAGCAACATTATCACTTGCGAAGCCTTTAAAGCCAACACGAGCACGTCGCAAGGTAAAGCTATTGGTTCCTTGAAGGCCATTTTTAGAAGGAACAAACGTATAACGTGGTTGTAGTTGCCCCCAAAATTGAATATTTGGGCTGGCCTTGTTGAGACTCTTTTTTGTAGCAGAGACTAGCTGGTTGACGGGTGATTTAATAGCACCTGTTTTAGTTGTTGTCGGTTTAGTGGCTGCTAACTCGGCTTGTTGTTTAATGTCGCGAACATCCTGCTGGCTTAAGAGCCCTTTTTTTTGCAGGGCATCTAATACCGCGTTGGCATAAGCATGAGATGAATCAGCTAAGCTGTGGCTGCTAAATAGAAAAAGACAGGTAAATGAAAGGCGCTTTGTTAATCGAAAGAAGAGTCTGTGAGGCATATTAGTGGTATCCGTTAAACTTAGGTTAGCCCAATTTGAAGGGGCTGACAGTGGTTTAATCTAGTTGTTATGGTTTATTATTTTTATATATTGATGATGCTCAAATATAAGCTTAACCTGTTTTTATAGAAGGAACAATGATAGATAAAGGAGATGTGTTAGGTAAGGCCATATAATAAACGCCTTATGTTGGTGTGGTTTTCCTTCACTTAGTTAGGCGTTATTTAACCAGCCAGCAATGTCTTCTTTAGATGGAAGGCCGCCTTTGTGCACAATAACCTCATCAACGATCACCGCTGGCGTGCTCATGATGCCATAGGCCATAATTTGAGCGGGGTCCTCAATTTTTTCTAGCTTGATGGCAACGTCTAGCTGTTCTGCAACCTGAGTGATTAGCGATAGGGTATTTTTGCACTTAGAGCAGCCGCTGCCCAATACTTTAATAGTTTTCATTTATTCCTTATATGTGGGTTATAAAAAAGGTGTGAAGGCATTAAATATCCAGCCAACACAAGTAAAAGCAATCAGTAGCATAGCGAATAAAAGAGCGAGCAAGCGCCACTGCATAACTTGCTTTAGTAAAATAAATTCAGGGAAACTAGCCGCTACGGTACTCATGCAGAATGCGAGGGTGGTTCCAACGGGTAGACCCTTGGTAATCAAGCTTTCCATAATGGGAATAACACCCGTTGCATTTGAATAGAGTGGTATGCCTAAGAATACAGCTGCTGGCACGGACCACCATTGACCATCGCCTAGGTGGTCCTCTATCCAGCCCTCGGGCACAAAGCCGTGTAAAGCTGCACCTAAACCAACGCCAATAATAACCCACTTCCAAACACGTCTAAAAATATCGATGGCTTCTGTTTTTGCAAACTGGTGTCGCTCTTTTAAGGATAATTTATTAACTTCTAAGGATGTTGAAACCTGGCTTTTAAGCTGCTCTTGCCCTCTACTCAGGGCATCGGCGGCGAATGATAGTAGCCAACGCTCTGCTTTTATGGTGTCCAAAAATAAGCCGCCTAATATACCAATGCTCATACCGACCACTATATAAAGTATCGTAAACTTCCACCCGAGCAGCGCCATGAGTAAAAGGATTGCGACTTCGTTAATTAATGGAGACGTTATTAAGAATGCCATGGTAATGCCGACGGGTATGCCTGCCGATGTAAAACCGAGAAAGACAGGAATGCTTGAGCATGAGCAAAAAGGGGTGATGGCACCAAAGCTTGATCCCATGAAATAACCAGCACCCCGGTGTTTTTTCTGTAGGTAATCTCGTACCTTTTCCACATTAAGGGAGGCCCGCATAAGAGCAATTAGATAAATCATAATGATCAGTAAGAAGAAAATTTTACTGACATCTTCTATAAAAAAGTGTGTCGCATCAGCTAGCTTAGTTTCAATGGGTAAACTAAAAACTTGATAGGTTAGCCAGTTAGCAAAATCGGTAAAAATTTGAAACATATTGCCTCTGTGAGTCGATTCTTATGAAGATGTGATCGTGCTCATTAAAACACAGTTACGATATTCGAGTTTTTTTTGTAAGCGCACTAAGAGTTTTTCCAGCCCTTTAAATAAGGGAACAAAAGGCCCATTGGTATTTGTAGGGCAGAAGGTAATGGGGGCTTGTGGGAGCCTCCCTATCATTTGATATCTTGACGCATGACCCCATAGAATTAAAACCGCATGAGAGATTATTAACATAGGAATTATATAGAGTAGTTGCTCAGTATGGGGCTGCTTGCAAAGATTCATATCGGTGCTAAACTTAAAAAAATCACCCACCTATGTAGAGTTTGATTATGAATAAAGATATCACTAATTTATCACTGGACCTTGAACGAGATGTCTTCTTACGCGAACTATTAAGGCAACTGTCAGGTACCTTACAGGACCTTGTTGGATTAAATGAAGCAGAGGGGTTTGTTAGTATCGTTGGGCAAAAAATTGGTGAGTCCATTAACAATGATTACCGTGCAGCCCTTCAGGTAAAAAAACTTAATCGTGAGCAATTATCATCGGTATTGGTAGATTTAAAACAACGTATTCAAGGCGATTTTACGATTGTGTCTGAAGATGATAATAAATTAGTTATCAAAGGGGCGTCATGTCCTTTCGGCGATAAAGTGATAGATCGTCCGAGCCTCTGCATGATGACCTCTAATGTCTTTGGTACCATTAGTGCTGATAATTTAGGCTATGCAAAAGTGTCTTTGGAAAAGACTATTGCGTCAGGTGCGCCGAGTTGTCAAATAGTTGTGTATTTAACAGAAAATGATGAATCAATGATTGCTGAAGGCCGTGAATATTATCAACACTGACTCCCAGCACCTCATGGATTCTAAGGATTTTATAAGTTTTGCTGATAAGCTTCCTGATGGAATGATATTGGTATCCAGTCAGGGCGAAATCTTGGCTATTAACCGTAAGGCAGTTCAGCTTTTAAAGCACACCCAGCAACAATTAAATAATCAAAGCCTTAGTCTCATTAGCGATTTAGCTGAACAAGAGATAGTTGCGAGATTAAAGCTCTGTGCTGGTAGCCGTACACCTACTCCATTAGGAATAAAACTTTTAAATCAGGCGTACTTAGTAGCCGATGGTTTTTTATTTACACCTGCCGCGGCATCAACATCAGCTCAGATCATATTACGGTTAGAGAGGAATCAGCCTAGCTTATCTAAATTTCAAACATTAACGGATGAAGTTGAAAAGCAGAAAAAAGAACTTAAACTGCTAAAGCAAAGTCGCGATGAATTAACTAAAAATAAATCTGATCTTGAAATAGAGGTTGCTAAACGCACAAAGCAATTTGAATTCCATAGAGGCTCAATTGATCAGCACTCCATTGTTAGTATTACCGACGCTAAAGGACTTATCACCTATGTGAATAAGAAATTTGAAGAAATAAGCCTCTACTCAGAACAAGAGCTTATAGGTAGAAATCACAATATACTAAACTCTGGCCACCACTCACACTCATTTTTCAAGGAGATTTGGAGCACTATAAGTAGTGGAAAAGTATGGCATGGTGAAATATGTAACCGAGCAAAAGATGGAAGTCTTTACTGGGTGTTAACTACGATTGCACCTAAGCTTGATGAAGAGGGGAAGCCTGAGCAATATATTTCTATTCGTACAGACTTTACTCACTTAAAAAAGCTGGAGGCTTATCAAAAGGAAATAAATCGATTGCTAGTTATTGAAAAAGAGCAAAGCGAGAAAGAAAAAAGAAAAGCAAATAAAGCTAACCAAGCTAAGACAGATTTTTTATCCTCAATGAGTCATGAGTTAAGAACGCCGTTGAATGCGATTTTAGGTTTTGCTCAGTTATTAGACTATGACACGGATTGCCCGTTATCGGGTGATCAAAAATCAAAGGTGAGTCACATACTCTCCAGTGGAGAGCACCTCTTAAACCTTATTAATGACGTGTTAGAGCTTTCTGCTATTGAATCAAACAAGTTGGAGGTGTCTATTGAGGCTATACACGTTAATAAATTACTGGATGATATAAAAACATTAATGGCGCCAATAGCAGGGAAGGCGAATATTCAGATGAATATTCAATTAGGTGCGTGTTTTGATGTGCAGGCTGATCACATTAAGCTCAAGCAAGCACTTATTAACCTCATCAATAATGCTATTAAATACAATAAAGCAAATGGTCGTGTGGATATTAATTGGACGAACACACAGCAAAACACCGTTAAACTTACAGTTATTGATACGGGTATTGGCATTCCTGAAAAACAGAAAAACAAAGTCTTTGGCGCGTTTAATCGCCTAGGACAAGAAACGTCTACTATTGAGGGAACAGGGATAGGCCTTGTAGTGACTAAAAACTTAGTTGAGGCGATGAATGGGAAAATAGGTTTTGAAAGCACAGAAGGGCAAGGGTCAACTTTTTGGATTGAGTTACCGTTGGCAGAAAAACAGTTGTTAACAAACGACACGGTTCCACCTTTGCTTGAAAAAGAAGAAAAAAGAAAAGCAGAAAATAAAAAAAATAAGCAGGTTTTATATGTTGAAGATAATCCAACGAATAGACAGTTAATGAAAGCTATTTTTGATCGAAAAACACATGCTCTAACGATAGCTGAAACAGGCGAATTAGGACTGCAGATCGCCTTGGAGCAGAATTTCGATTTAATCCTAATGGATATTCACCTACCAGGAATAGATGGTAAAGAAGTTACTAAAAAATTAAGAAAGAATGAGCATTATAAAAACGTACCTATTGTTGCTCTCTCAGCGGCCGCAATGAAACATGACGTTCAATCAGCCGAAGGCCTGTTCGACGATTACCTCACTAAGCCTCTTCATATTCCCCAGTTACATAAGTTGTTAAGAGAATCTTTGTAGCAACTGAACGTTCTACTCATGGCGGTAAATTCAAAGCAGTTTGTTTGGAGTCGTTAGTACTATCATAAGAACAATACCTTTTATCAATAAATATTTAAAAAGTTGCCAATGCGAAGAGAGTGCCTCTCTTGGCTAACCGATTTCATCATCTAAGCAAGCGACTTGGCGTTTTAATATTTATACCGACGGATTATTTGTTTTTATAATATCTAAATTTATTGTATTATAACGCCTGTTAGGTGGCATATTATGCTGCTCAAAAGTGAGGCTCTAGGCCTCTTTTTTTCAACCATAATATTATGGTTCTTCAATACATACTAGGAAGAAGATGTCGGACAAGCAAGAAAACGAATGGCCACTGAGCGGTATTCGCGTATATGAAATAGGCACAAGCGTAGCGGCTCCATTTGGTACTTGGATTCTCGCAGCATTAGGCGCAGAAGTGATTAAAGTAGAACCTGATGGGCGTGGTGATGATTGCCGTCATTGGGGGCCTCCATTTTGGAATGGAACCTCAGCAATGTTTCAAGCATTAAATAGAGATAAAAAGTCTGTAACGGTCGATCTAAAAGATCCGAAAGACAAGGCTTGGCTTCGTAATGAAATAGTCAGCAAAGCAGATGTTGTGTTACAAAATATGCGCCCCGGTAAAGTCGCTAGCCTTGGCCTTGGCGCTGAACAGATGTGTCAAGAAAATAGCAAACTGGTGTATTGCAATATTTGGGCATTTGGCGAAACCGGGCCGATGGCGGATAAGGCAGGTTATGACCCACTAATGCAGGCCTATAGCGGTTTGATGAGTTTAAATGGTGAGGAAGGCAGGCCCCCTGTAAGAATAGGGACATCAGCCATCGATATGGGAACAGGCATGTGGTGTTCTATCGCTATTATTTCAGCCTTGTTTAGCCGTCAAAAAACAGGGGAAGGTTGTATCGTTGATACGGCATTGTATGAAACGGCGCTTAGTTGGATGACTTATCATATGGCGGGGTATCACGCGACTGGAAACCTGCCAACACCACAAGGCTCTGGTGTGCAAGGCATATCACCTTATCAAGCTTATGAGTGTTCAGATGGTTACTTGGTTGTTGCAGCCCCTAATAACAAGCTATTTGATTTACTTAAAGGCGTTATGGGTAACCCGGCATGGGCTGATGAAGCTCACTTTGAGACGAACCCAAAGCGCTTTGAAAACAAGGTGGAGCTAAACCGTCGAATGACTGAGGTTTTAATACAGCAACCGAGGTCACATTGGCAGAAAAAGCTAGATGATGTGGGTATTCCCAATTCACCCATTCAGTTGGTTGATGAAGTGTTAAATGACCCGCAAACTCAATCACTAGGTATTGTCCAAGAGTCTGTTGAAAATGCGATGAAACTGGTTGGCTTACCGATTAAATTTAATGGTCAACGACCACCGCTACATAATGAAGCACCTGCGTTAGGTGCTGATAATGCCACTTATAAAAAATAACTGAGATAAATAATGAAAGAGATTTCTATTCCATTAGGTAATGATTACGCAGATATTCGCGATGCTGTTAATAAAATATGCGAGGATTTTCCTGGCGAGTACTGGCGTAAACTAGATGCTGAAAGCGCTTACCCTGAAGAGTTTGTTAATGCACTGACAGAGTCGGGTTTTTTATCAGCCTTGATTCCTGAAGAATACGGCGGTGTTGGTTTGCCGTTACGTGCAGCCGCAGTGATTATGGAAACTATTCATGCGTCAGGTGGCTCAGCTTCTGCCTGCCATGCACAAATGTACATTATGGGTGCGGTACTAAGGCATGGAAGTGAAGAGCAGAAACAAAAATATTTACCAAAAATTGCATCAGGTGAGTTGAGACTACAGGCCTTTGGTGTCACAGAGCCAACGTCGGGTTCTGATACTACTAAATTAAGAACAAAGGCCGTTAAACAAGGCGATAAATATATCGTTAACGGCCAAAAGGTATGGACTAGCCGTGCTTTTCAGTCTGATTTGATGCTGCTCTTAGCTCGAACAACACCTCTTGAAGAAGTATCAAAACCAACCGATGGGATGTCTATTTTCTTGGTTGATATGCGTGAAGTTGTTGGTAATGGCATGGAAATTCGGACGATAGATGCGATGATTAACCACAATACGACAGAAGTGTTTTTCGATAATATGGAAATCCCAGCCGATTCACTGATTGGTGAAGAAGGCAAAGGCTTTCGTTATGTGATGAGTGGTATGAATGCCGAACGGGTGATTATTGCCGGTGAAAGTATTGGTGACGCGCGTTTCTTTATTCAGCGTGCAAAAGATTACGCGAGTGAGCGAAAAATATTTGGTGGGCCAATTGGTAAAAACCAAGGTGTTCAATTCCCCATTGCTAGAGCATATGCCGAAATTGAGGCGGCAGAACTGATGGCTAGAAAAGCCGCTGCACTGTTTGAGGCAGGTGAACCTTGTGGCGCTGAAGCTAATATGGCAAAAATGCTGTGTGCAGAAGCAGCGTGGAATGCTGGGGAAGCTTGTATGCAAACACATGGTGGTTTCGCTTTTGCTAAAGAATACGACATTGAAAGAAAATGGCGCGAAGCACGCTTGTATTTAATAGCACCGATTTCAACTAATATGATTTTAAGCTACATCGGCCAGCATGTATTAGGGATGCCTAAATCATATTAATGCAATTAATAAACGATATATCAACGGTAAATGAGAACACTAAAGCAGGAAAACGGTATGTATTATCGCTGTGGCGAGGCTGATAGTGTATGAAAAAACTTAATTTCACACCCGTATTAACGGGAGATAAAGAAGCTACTTTAAGAAGTGAAGTCCGAACTTTTTTAAAAGAGTACGGTGCATTCAATGTGTCCAATATTATTGATTCATGGTCTATATGTGATCCTGAATTAAGCCGTGCACTGGCCGCAAAAGGTTGGCTGGGAATGACATGGCCAAGCGAATATGGTGGCGGAGGGCGTAGTTACCTTGAACGCTATGTGGTAATCGAAGAACTGCTAGCCGCCGGTGCTCCAGTAGGAGCACACTGGGTGGCAGATCGTCAAAGTGGGCCGCTATTATTACGTTTTGGAACCGAAGAGCAGCGCCAACACTTTTTGCCTAAAATAGTTAAAGGGGAATGTTTTTTTGCCATCGGAATGAGCGAGCCGAATAGTGGCTCAGATTTAGCCTCTATTAAAACACGCGCCGAGAAAGTGGACGGTGGCTGGCTGATCAATGGTTCCAAAATTTGGACTAGTTGGGCGCATGTCTGTCATCAAATGATCACCTTATGTAGAACAGCGCCGCCATCTGATAACCGTCATGCGGGGATGAGCCAACTAATCATTGATCTTAAGCAAAAGGGGGTTACTGTCCGGCCCATTATTACCTTGGCAGGTGAAGCACATTTCAATGAGATTTTCTTTGATGATGTTTTTGTTCCTGATAACCGGCTGGTTGGTAAAGTCAACGACGGTTGGAGTCAAGTAGTGGCCGAGCTTGCCTTTGAACGCAGTGGGCCAGAACGTTTTTTAAGTAGTTATCAACTACTTGAAGCGGCTATTAAAGAGTTACGTGATGCAAATTTAACGCAACAAGCAGAACCGATCATTGGTCAATTTGTAGCGCGGTTAATGGTATTGCGGCAAATGTCATTGTCGGTCGCAAATCAATTACAGGAAGGTAAATTGCCTGTTAACGAAGCATCAGTTGTAAAAGACCTAGGTACTTCTTTTGAACAAGAATTACCAGAGGCGATGCGCTTAATTCTTTCAACTGAACCGCGTTTAACAGCCAATGGTGGTGTTGCTCGCTTGCTATCTGACTCGATATTAAAAGCGCCGTCATTTTCACTTCGTGGTGGTACACGAGAGATTTTGCGTGGCATTATTGCCAGAGGCTTGGGCTTACGATGAATGAATTACAACAACTAATTGAAGAGTCGGCAACTCGCCTATTTGAAGATTTTTCCGCTACTAATGGCCATGAGTTAATGGAATCAGGCCAATTGCCAGCTGAACTATGGGCAGGTTTTTTAGCCGATGGCTGGTTGACAACGCTGTTATCTGAAGACGATGGCGGTACTGGTCTAGGTCTTGCGGGTGGCTGCGTGTTGATGCGATTAGCCGGTTATTACAAAGTGCCGCTACCAGTCGTAGAGTCGCTAATGGCCGTTTTCTTGGCTGCTAAATCGGGAATTGAGTATACGGATGAGCTTATCGTTCCTATGATCATTAATGAGCCTGATAATAATCAGCCTGATATTAAGCTATATGGGGTGCCTTGGGCTAGACATGCCTCATCATTATTAGTGGTTTTTAGCCGTGATAATAAGACACGGCTTAGCATTATTAATTCTCAAGATATTACTATTAAGCCAGGTCAAAATATGGCAGGTGAGCCACGTGATGATGTGATGTTTGAAGCGGCTCAACTTAACAATTCACGTGACTTGCAAGACATTAGCATTCAACAAATAGAGTCATGGTTAGCACTCAGCCGTGCGGCCCAAATGTCAGGTGCATTACAACGTGTATTAGAAATGACAGTTGAGTTTGCAAATGAGCGGTCTCAATTTGGCCGCCCCGTTGGTAAATTTCAAGCAGTTCAACAACAAATGGCTGTATTGGCTGAAATGACCAGTGCCTCTATTTGTGCCGTTGATGCGGCGATTGATCACTTAGCAACCGAGCAAGAATGGGAACTGATTGCCTGTGCAAAAATAACCGCCGGTGAATCTGCTGGCTATGCAGCTAAAACAGCTCACGCGGTTCATGCAGCGATTGGCTTTACGCAAGAATACCCATTACAACTTAGCACTCGTCGATTATGGTCTTGGCGTGATGAATATGGCAATGAAGCACAGTGGTCAAAAAGATTAGGCCGGCATTGCTTTGATTTAGAAACAGATGATTTGTGGAGTTGGTTAACAACTCAGACTGGTTAACAATAGAGGAAAACAGTGATTACAGATGTAACAAGTGAAGTAAACGATGGCATTGCAATATGGCGAATGAACCGTGTTGATACACGCAATGCAATATCAGACGGAAAAATGATTGATGATCTCGTATCATTGGCTGAAGAGGCGCAAAAAAACAATCAAATAAGAGTGGTTATCTTAACCGGTAACGGCCCTGCATTTTCCTCTGGCGGTAATGTTAAAAAAATCCGCGAGGAAATGACCGAATCAGATAAAACGCCTCACGAGTTAGCTACCTGGTATCGCGAAGGTATTCAGCGAATTCCTTTAGCTTTTCAAGCATTAGATATTCCCATTATTGCAGCAGTTAACGGCCCTGCTATTGGGGCAGGCTGCGATCTTACCTGCATGTGTGATATACGAATTGCGGGACAAAGTGCCCGTTTTGCTGAAAGCTTTGTGAAACTTGGGATTATTCCCGGTGATGGTGGATCATGGTTGTTACCACGAGCGGTTGGTTTGGCTAAAGCCTCTGAAATGGCTTTTACAGGTGACCCAATTGATGCTCAAGAAGCATTAAAGTTTGGTCTTGTTTCAAAGGTAGTTGCAGATGATCAATTGATTGAAGAAGCAATGACACTGGCTAAACGTATTGCGGTTAATCCACCGATTTCAGTCCGTATGGCTAAACAGCTAATACGTGAAGGTCAACGAACAGATTTAGAGACACACCTTCAGACTGCTGCCGTTATGCAAGCAGTGTCGCATCGTACCGATGACCACCGAGAAGCGATGAATGCTATTTTTGAGAAACGCCAAGGTGAATTTAAAGGGCGATAGTTTGGTTTATAAAAGTACAAATAATTGGAGACAATAAAATGATGATGAAAGATAAAGTAGTGCTAGTGACAGGAGCTGGTCGCGGTATTGGTCGTGCGATGGCGATTATGATGGCTGAAGAAGGCGCAAAAGTAGTTGTTAATGACTTAGGTGCTGGCGTTGGCGGTGAAGAAACTGGCGAAAGCCCAGCTGAAGAAGTGGTAGCAACGATTAAGGCAGCTGGTGGTGAAGCGGTTATTAATGGTGATAATGTTGCTGATATTGATGGTGCTGAAGCGATGATTCAAGCAGCCATTGATAACTTTGGTCGAATTGATACCGTTGTTAACAATGCGGGTATTTTACGTGACAGAATTTTTCATAAAATGTCACCAGAAGAATGGAATTCAGTGATCAATGTGCATTTAAATGGCAGTTTTAATACCGCTCATTTTGCAGCTAAGCACTTCAAACAACAAGAAAGTGGTAGCTTTGTATTTATGACCTCAACATCCGGATTGATTGGTAATTTTGGTCAAGCAAACTATTCAGCCGCTAAAGCAGGCATTGCAGCTTTGTCTAAAAGCATTGCTCTTGATATGGAACGTTATAACGTGCGCTCAAATTGTATCTCGCCGTTTGCATGGAGCCGTATGATTGGTGCTATACCTGTAAATACACCTGAGCAACAAGCACGGGTGGATAAATTAAAGGAAATGACCCCTGATAAAATTGCCCCGATGGCAGTTTATTTAGCCAGTGATGCGGCAAAAGAAGTGTCTGGTCAAATTTTTGCTGTGCGTAATAATGAAGTATTTTTGATGGGGCAATCACGTCCATTGCGTTCAACACATCGTTCAGAAGGCTGGACCCCACAAACAATTTCAGAGCATGCAATTCCAGCATTAAAAAGTAGCTTTTACCCTCTGGATCGTTCACCTGATGTGTTTTCTTGGGATCCCGTATAAATAAAACCGAGATTTTTACATTTGCTTGATGTTAATTAAGTGATAGCCGTGGGTAGGAAGCCGCTCCATTAAACAAACAGTTTAGGTAAACTGTTTTGTTATAAGTATGTTTGTTTATGGGGGCTTTACGGCTATCACTAGAAACACTGTAAAACTTAAACGCCAATGTAATAATTGAAATAATAAAGAGGTAGAGCACGGCCATATTAATAATAAATAAGGGATTTAAAACGATGAAATATGAAGATTTTCAACATTTATTGCTAGAGCCGCAAGGGAATGGCGTGTTATTAATGACCATTAATAGACCTGATGTAATGAACGCGACAAACGCACGATTACACTGGGAACTCACAAAAATTTGGGACGTTATTCAACACGACGATAAAACCAAAAATGTTGTGGTAACCGGTGCAGGGGATCGCGCTTTTTCTGCTGGTGGTGATTTGGAATGGGTATCAGGTATGGTGGGTAACCCAAAGCAAATTGAGGCGGTCAGAAAAGAGGCCGCTGACTTGGTTTACAATATTTTAAGTTTTGAAAAACCCATTATTTCCGCGATTAACGGGGTTGCAGTTGGTGCAGGCTTGGTGGTTGCGATGTTGGCTGATATCAGTATTATTTCTAAAGAGCGCGGTAAATTTACCGACGGACATGTGAAATTAGGTGTAGCTGCGGGTGACCATGCAGCAATTATTTGGCCGTTACTCTGTGGTATGGCTAAAGCTAAATATTACCTAATGACCGCTGAGTTCATCAATGGTGAGCAGGCTGAAAAAATGGGTATGGTTAGTTTATGTGTACCGCATGATGAACTGATGGACGAGGCATTTAAGGTTGCTAATAAATTAGCAAAAGGGAGTCAATCTGCCATTAATGGCACTAAAAATACATTAAACGGCTGGATGAAAATGGCATCGCCTATTTTTGATGCTTCTTTACGTGAAGAAATGCTCAACTTTTTAAGTGATGATGCAAAAGAAGGGGTGGCTGCAATGCGTGAAAAAAGAGAGCCTAACTTCCCATCTGCACAATAAGGTCAATAAGTTTAGTTTTTTTCTCAAGGACAAGATTATATCTTTTGACTAAGAACTCTTCATTGACTAAAAACAGTATAGAAAGGGCCTAATAGGCCCTTTTTTTCAAGCAGGGAAAGAGCCTGTTGATGCTAGAATTATTATTTAGGTTTATACAGAGGATTTAAGATGAAAATTGACCCCAAAACGCATGATAAATTTTTTAATATTTTAAAAGCAGTGGTGGCCCCTAGGCCAATTGCTTTTATATCATCACAATCTAAAGAGGGTGTTTTAAACCTAGCGCCTTTTTCATTTTTTAATGGTGTATGTTATGTGCCGCCGACTATTAGTGTATCGATTGCGCGTTTTGCCGGCGCAAAGTCAAAAGATAGCTTGGTGAATATTGAAGAAACGGGTGAATTTGTTGTAAACCTTGTTAATAGCGATATTGCCGAAGCGATGAACAAAACAGCCGCTGAATACCCAACGGAAGTTAATGAATTTGAACTGGCCGGTCTGAACACAATGCCTTCTGAGTTGATAACGCCACCGTGTGTTGCTGAGTCTCCGGTTAGCCTTGAATGCCGTTTAAAGCAAGTTGTGCCGATTAACGAAGGAACACGACGAGAGTGTGGATTAGTGATCGCAGAGGTGGTTTATTGCCATATTAACGATGAGCTCTATGATGGCCGTTACGTTGATATGAAAGGGCTTGATGTGGTGGGGCGTTTAGGTGGGCATAGTTACTGCCATGTCGATAATCTTTTTGAGATGAAGCAACCGGTTTATAAGGCTGATAAGTAGGCTTTATTATTAAAGTAATGATTTGATCGCGCTATCTAGGCCACCAATCGTTAATGGGAACATCTTATCAGCGTTCAGTTGCCGAACGAGGCGGTTAGATTGACGTCTATCCCAGTTTTGTTCGGCATCTGGATTAAGCCATGCATTGCTAGGGAAAGCGGTTAACAGCCGCTCAAACCAAACGGCTCCCGCTTCTTCGTTCCAATGTTCTACACTGCCGCCAGGGTAGGTAATTTCATACGGGCTCATACTGGCATCGCCAACAAAAATAAGCTTATAGTCACTGGAGTAACGGTTAATTACTTCGGTGGTGGGCGTGGCTTCATCAAATCGGCGTGTATTATCTTTCCAAAGGTATTCATAGGTGAAATTATGGAAATAGTAATATTCTAAATGTTTGAATTCAGTTTTACTGGCAGAAAAAAGTTCTTCACAAATGCGAATATGGTCATCCATAGAGCCGCCAATGTCTAATAGCAGTAACACTTTAATGGCGTTGTGGCGCTCGGGTACCATTTTAATGTCTAAATAGCCTGCATTGGATGCAGTAGAACGAATGGTGTCGTCTAAGTCCAATTCTTCAGCAGAACCTTGGCGGGCAAACTTTCTAAGTTTTCGTAAGGCTACTTTTAAGTTTCGAGTGTTTAGTTCAACACTGTCATCTAAATTTTTAAATTCTCGTTTATCCCACACTTTGGTAGCCCGACGGTGGCGAGACTCATCTTGCCCTATACGTACACCTTCAGGGTTGTAGCCATAGGCACCAAAAGGCGATGTACCACCGGTTCCAATCCACTTATTGCCACCATGGTGCTCTTCTTTCTGTTCTTCTAAACGCTTTTTAAGCGTTTCCATTAATTCTTCCCAGCCACCCAGCGATTGGATTTTTTGTTTTTCTTCTTCGCTGAGTAGTTTTTCGGCTAGTTTACGAAGCCACTCTTCAGGAATTTGATTAAAGACGTCTTCTAATGCGTGGTCGTACTCAAGCCCATTAAATGTCTCGGCAAATACTTGGTCAAAACGGTCGTAATAACGCTCATCTTTTACTAAAGCAGTGCGCGATAAGTAATAAAAAGCTTGAATGTTAAAGCTGGCAAGCCGTATATCAAGGGCACTCAGTAAACTAAGCAGTTCTGTAATACTGACCGGTAAGCCGGCCTTGCGCAGGCTGAAAAAGAAAGAAATAAACATATAAGCTATTACTGCTCTTGTTTACGCCTGTTAATAAACGCGATGCGTTCGAATAAGTGGACATCCTGCTCATTTTTTAATAATGCCCCGTGTAGCTTTGGCAGAATATTATTTGTATTTGCCTCGCGTAATGTATCAGCGGTTAGCTCTTCAGATAACAGTAGTTTTATCCAGTCGAGCAACTCAGAGGTGGAGGGTTTCTTTTTTAAGCCAGCAATTTCTCGAACATCAAAAAATATACCGAGTGCTTCGGCCAGTAGATCTTTTTTCAGGCTAGGGAAGTGAACATTAACAATTTGTTGCATCGTTTCCAGCTCGGGGAAACGAATATAATGGAAGAAGCAACGCCTTAGAAAGGCATCAGGTAATTCTTTTTCATTATTGCTGGTGATAATGATGAGCGGCCTATTTTTTGCCTTAACAAGCTCTTGTGTCTCGTACACGAAGAACTCCATACGATCGAGTTCTTGTAAGAGGTCATTTGGGAATTCGATATCCGCTTTATCAATTTCATCAATCAATAAAACCGCACGTTTATCTGAGGCAAACGCTTCCCACACCTTACCTTTAACGATGTAATTACTAATATCGTGAACACGGTCATCACCTAATTGAGAGTCGCGAAGGCGCGAAACAGCATCGTATTCATACAGGCCTTGGTGCGCTTTTGTGCTGGATTTTATATGCCATTCAATTAACGGTGCATCTAAGGATTTAGCTACTTCAAGGGCGAGTTGCGTTTTACCGGTACCCGGCTCGCCTTTAATTAATAAAGGGCGTTCCAGTGTGATAGCCGCGTTAACTGCCATACTCAGTTCTTCGGTGGCAATGTAGTTACTGGTACTTTCAAATTGTTTGTTGCTCATAAAATTACGTGTTAAACCTGAAAAATCTATATTGTAGAGGGTTGTAAGACAATTTAAAGCGGATTTTTCTCGATCAGCTGCTTAGCAATAATAATCCGCTGAAGCTCATTGGTCCCTTCACCGATGGCTAATAGTGGGGCATCTCGGTAATATCGTTCTACATTAAATTCGGTTGAGTAGCCATACGCACCATGTATGCGTAGTGCTTCGGCAGAGTTCTCCATCGCAGCTTCAGTAGCAAATAATTTAGCCATGCCGGCTTCCATATCGCAGCGATCACCTCGGTCAAATGCGGTTGCAGCAGATTGTACAAGCAAACGTGCCGCTTCGACCCGTGTGGCCATATCGGCTAAATAGATTTGAATAGATTGGTGCTGGCATATGGGTTTGCCAAAGGTTTTACGTTGTTGTGAGTACTCAAGAGAATCATTTAACGCAGCAGAGGCGACACCAATACCGCGTGATGCAACGTTGATTCGGCCTAAAGCTAACGCGCCTAAGGCGTGTTGTAAGCCGTGGCCTTCGTCAAGGCCAATCAGGTTTTCTTTTGGCAACCGGTAGTCATCTAAGAAAAACTCAGCGGTATCTATGCCTTTATAACCGAGTTTTTTATGTTTGCTACCCATGATAAAACCTTCACCTTTGGGGGCGATAAAAAGGCTCATGCCCTTATGTGCAGGACTGGCTGCGGGATTGGTTTTGACCAACAAAGCAAAACAACTCCCATGGAGGCTGTTAGTAATCCATGCCTTAGAGCCATTAATGATGTAGTCCTCACCATCACGTGTGGCAACTGTTTTAATGGCTTGAAGGTCGGTTCCACAATTCGGCTCAGTGAGTGCCAATGCACCACGTATTTCACCAGAGGCAAACAACGGTAGCCATTTGTTTTTTTGTTCTTCGGTTCCAAAGCGTTGTACAGACATGGCCATAATAAGGTGGGAATTAAACACACCTGTTAAAGACATCCAAACGCAGGCAACGCGTTCTACAATTTTTGCATAGGTTGAGACGGGGAGGCCAAGGCCGCCGTACTGAGGGTCAATAACGGCACCAAATAAACCCATTGATTTCATTTCATCAACAATCTCTTCAGGGTACTCATCATCAGCCTCTAATTGACGTATCGATGGTTTTACTTTTATTAAAAACTTATCAACCGCTTGTAAAATTAATGCTTCATCTTCATTCGTCAACTTAAACTCCTATACGGCTACCAAACACTTGTTATATTATGAATCTTATACGCTAACAATGCGAGTTATTAACAGTTAATACAGTAAGGTAAAAATGGTTAGGGAAGCAGCTGCGCTAATACTTTTAAGGGATTCAAGCAATGGCTTGGAAGTTTGTATGCTTCGTCGAGTTTCAACGGCTGGCTTTGCCGCAGGCGCTTATGTATTCCCTGGGGGCGCTGTTGACAAAGCAGACCATGAACTGGGAACGACTAGTCGTTGTTGTTATCAACAACAGACAGATTCCAAAATACTCGCTTGTAAAGTAGCCGCATTAAGAGAAACCTTAGAAGAGGCCGGTATTTTGGCGGCCAATGTCAATAAGGCCGTTGTGGTTAATAATACTTCACGTCATCAACTGCATGAGGGTGAGTTGAGCTTTGAAACATTATTAATAGAACAGGCGGCGTCATTAGATTTAGATAGCGTTATGTTTTATGACCACTGGATAACCCCGGAAGGCGCACCAAAGCGTTTTGACACACGTTTTTTTCTGAGCAAGGCACCTGTTAATCACGATATCGTGCACGATAATAAAGAAACAGACTTATCTTGTTGGGCAGCCCCTACAGATATTGTGTCGCTTTATGAACAAGGCAAGGTAAAGCTCATGCCGGTAACACACGTACAGCTTAAACGATTAGCTAAATTTAAAAGCTGTGATGATGTTTTGGATTTTGCAAAACAACAACAAAATATCCCAGTAACTAAGCCGGTTATAAATATGGGGAAGGAAGGGAAACCGGTTTCGGTTACCATCAATTTAAGCGAAGGCGTGGTGGAGTACCCGGTATTTCAAAAACGGCTTTAAGTTTTAACGTTTGAGATCAGTGTTACTAGATCTGGAATCTCTTCAAACACTAAAATACCGTGTTGTTCTATTTGTGTTAATAATGCCTTATTACCACCCATCCAAATGAGAAAAACTGGGCAAGCAGGGTTGTTTTCAAGTTGAAGTAAAGCATCGGTGAGTTGTTCGGCTACGCTATCGAGCAGCCCCATAAAAATAACAACCGCATCAAACTCTGTTGAATCAACGAGTTGTTGGCTGGTCTCGAGAAGCATCTGAGGTCTAGCAACAAGCGCTGCCGTTAAATCCACTGGGTTTTGCACAGTAGTGAAGGAGGGGAGTAGGGGATCCATTTCTAAGCAAAGTTGATCGCTAAAGCCTGTCACAGATAGACCCTTTTCTTCTAATTGGTCACTGAGTAGCACGCCAGCACCGCCAGAAATTGAAATAATACCTATCTTGTTGCCCAGCAAACGAAGGCCTTGTGCATAGAACTGGCTGCAATTGATCATGTCAGTTAAGGATTGAACTTCTATAACCCCAGTGCGTTTAAAGATGGTCTCATAATCAACACCTTTAAGGGGATTTGATGCCGTATGAGCGGCTGTTGCACGTGCGCCCACCGCTGTTTTTCCGCCTTTTAGGGCAATGATCGGCTTGTTATTTTTTTTGGCCAGTAATAGTGCGCTTTCAAACTTATCTGGGTGGCGAATTTCTTCAATGTATAAAGAAATAATAGTCGTTTGTGGATCTGTTGCTAAATACTCCACAATTTCATTCAATGGCACGTTGGCTTCATTACCACTCGATATCCATTTGCTAACGCCAATGTCAGCATGAATGGTTTTATCTAACCAGTAGGCACCTAATGCTCCACTATGCCCAGCAAAGCTTAAACCACCTATTTTCAAGGGGTGTTGCTCCATAGCAGTTGTGAATGAAGCGACCAGTTGCGTGCCGGTATTAATAAAGCCTAAACAATTTGGGCCTAGCATACGCGCCTCTGTGCCATCAAAAAGGGCTTGTAACTGGCGTTGCTTCTCTAAACCCTGCTGATTAATTTCGGCATAACCTGAAGCAAAAACAACAAAGTTTTTAATCCCAACGCTAAGTCCTTCTTTAATAACGCTTTCTACTAAAGTATCCGGTACTGCCAGAACGGCTAAATCAACAGGCATATCGAGTTCAAGTAAAGAGCGTTTGGCCGTTAATCCTTGTATAATATCTGCTTTAGGGTTAATGGGTATTAATTGGCCTTGGTAATTAAGGCGCTTCATATAAGCAATAGGGCGGCCACCGATTTTATGCGGGTTGTCGGATGCGCCAACAATAGCAACTGAGTTGGCTTCAAAAAGTGATGAGAGTGTAGACATATATTAAAAACCTAATGAGCGAGCAATGATGTTGCGCTGAATTTCACTGGTTCCTTCACCAATGATATACAGAAGGGTGTCTCGGTGGATACGACCGACCGGGTAGTCACGCATAATACCCGCACCACCTAGAATACGAATGGCATCTTCGCTTACTTTAACAGCCATTTCGCTGGCTATTAGTTTAATTTTAGCGGCCATTGCATTATCTAATTTATTGTTATCAGTTAACCAAGCGCCGTGGTAGACCATCCACCTAGCGGCTTCAATTTCAGCAGACATATTAGCTAACTTGTGACCAATCGATTGAAATTTTCCGATCGGTTGATCTGAAATAATTCGTTCGTGGACATATCGTTCTGCTTCTTCAAAGGCGGCGGTTGCCATACCTAAACAATTAGCAGAAACGCCAACACGGTTTTCTGTTAATGACTCGAGGATTATAGGGTAGGTACCTTCTTGTTCGCCTAGCAAGGCATTATCCGGTACAAATAAATCTTCAATGAAAATTAAACCGGTTTCAGAAGCACGAATGCTTTCTTTTGCGAGTTTTTGTATTTCAACATGCTTAGACGGCAAGTCAACAATAAATAAACTAATGCTCTTAGCGCTAAGTTCAGGCGATGTACGTGCAGCCAGTAGCATAAAATCAGCCATAGGTGCATTGGTAATGTACAACTTACTTCCGTTGATAATATAGCCATCGCTGACCTTTTTAGCATGGGTCTTAAGGGCGCGAATATTGGAGCCGCCATCGGGTTCACTGAGTCCAAAACAGGAGACTTTTTGGCCTGCCATGGCTGGTTTTAAATACTGTTCTTTTTGTTCCTCAGTACCAATTCGCCAGATAGGCCATATTCCAAGATGACTATGTGCCGACAAAGATGAAGCAAAGGCTTGGCAAACTCGGCTGGTTTCTTCGCGAATAATGCAATCAGCTATTTTATCAAAACCGCCACCGCCATCGGCTTCAGGGTACCGTGCAGCAATAAGCCCCATTTCTCCCCATTTTGGGAATAGTTCAGCTGGGAAAACCTCACTATCATCAGCTTCTCGTACCAGTGGAGCAAGTTCAGTTTCAGAAAACCGTCTAACCGTTTCTCTAAGTAGCTGATGTTCTTCTGAAAAACTAAAATCCATACGATTTCCTTTAGTTAGGTGAGGTTTTAATTAACTTAACCTAACGCATGTTAGAAATAATATCAAGTTGGTTGATTGTTTTTTATGGGTATATGAAATGAGTGAAACTTTTTGGCTCTATCAGCAATGAAAATTTTATCGCAAGCTATACTTAATTATTAATATTAGGGGTTTTGTAATAGCTCCTTTAAAGCGATTATTAAGGGCTATTGATGCCAATAGAGCTTAAAACTTAAATGTAAGAATCAGAAGGGGTTCAAATATGGATTTATTTCATCAGTGGTTAAAGTACTTGGCCGATAATCATGGCTCAGATTTGTATTTATCTGTGGGCGCGCGCCCTTCTGCAAAGATACAGGGGAATCTAACAGAAATTGAACCCATAACGCTAACGCCCGATTTGGTTAAAGAAATTGCCGAAGGGGTGATGTCTGATAAACAAAAAATAGAATTTTCTGAAAAACCAGAAATGAATCTAGCTATTTCAGGAAAAGACGTAGGCCGTTTCCGTGTTAATATTTTTATGCAGCGTAATAGTTACTCAATGGTGGTGCGAAATATTGTTACTGAGATTCCATCGGTAGATAAACTAGGTTTACCTAAGGTGTTAACTGACCTGATCGTTGAAAAACGGGGATTAATTTTATTTATTGGTGCAACAGGGTCGGGTAAGTCCACTTCCTTGGCATCTTTAATTGATTACCGAAATCAACATGAGGCAGGGCATATTATTACTATTGAAGACCCGATTGAATTTGTCCACGAACACAAAAAGTCGATTATCAATCAACGTGAAGTAGGGGTTGATACAGATACCTACGAGGACGCGTTGAAAAACACCTTAAGGCAGGCACCGGATGTGATTTTGATTGGTGAAATCAGAGCACAGGAAACAATGGATCATGCAATGGCCTTCGCTGAAACAGGACACTTATGTTTATCTACGTTACATGCAAATAATTCAAATCAGGCGTTGGATAGAATTATAAATTTCTTTACAGAAGAGCGAAAAAATCAACTATTGATGGATTTATCGCTTAACTTACGTGGTTTCATCTCACAGCGTTTGGTTCGTACAAAGGAGGGTGGACGCGCGGCGGCCTTTGAAATTTTGCTGAATTCCCCTCTTATTTCTGAATTAATTCATGAAGGCGATATTGGTGGCATTAAAGAAGTGATGGAGAGTTCAGCTGAAATGGGAATGCGCACTTTCGATATGGATTTATTGCGCTTGTACGCGGAGGGGACCATCACCAAAGAGGAAGCATTGGCAAACTCAGACTCGGTGAATAACCTACGGCTAAAGATTAAAATGCATGATGCTGCGCAATTAGACCAGGATAATAAAGCGGCTGCTAGCGATAACACTGTTATTCCGGAGGTTTCATCTGTAAAAGCTGGACCTGAAGTCGTGGAGAAAAAGAGTATTTCATTATCTTTAGAGCTAACGGATGAGGAAATTGAAAAAGCGAAGAGCAAGGATACTGAAGTAACGCCCTCAGGTGTCTGGAAGCCTCAAATGCCAAATGAGTAAAATGCTTATTATTTAAAATAAAATATCGAGAGCAAAGCAACTTGATAGTGATGATAAATATGCAAAAGAAATAATAGGCTTTATTTCATTTAACTGAATTTGCATTGTGCAACCTTAGGTGGCTTGAAGTTTAAGGGCCAGCTGCAAATTGCTTTCTGATATGGGTTTTTCTCTCAAGCCGTCTGATAACCTTTGGAGCTACTTTGTAGCTGGGGACAGCTCTATTTAGTAAACCATGAAAGTGATCACCTGAGCTGACGGAATAAATAGTGAAAAGTTACTAGTAGGAGAGTCTACACCATAAACTTCACCTGGCATTGTGCAGAAAAGCAACGAATAAACTGAATTATATCCTCAACGTATCAGGCGTTTATCAGAGTCTCTTACATTCTCTTGCCTTGATACTTTTTGTAGCTTTTGAAAACCTTATTTATTGTGATTTGAGTATAAAAAATCACATCTTTTTATCGATTGATATAAAGGTTTTATAACTAAAATTACTGGCACGATTAATAAATCGAGGCAAAGGTTGAAATCGAACTAAGCTCTCTTTTAAAGGACATATTAATGCATGCTAGAAAAGAGAAAAGAGCCGGTATGATTTTATATTTGACTTAGAAATAGCTGATGCTTTTCGTCGATCATTTCATCAACCATTTGCATAACCTCGCTACTTGCCACTTCAAAATTATCAATGTTAGTCAATAATTGTTGGCGAATAGCAGAGTCATTCAGCCAGTCTTGTTGAGCGTAAATGAGAGATTGTTGGACATCATTATGTACACGCTCATGTGGGCTATTGAGTGCGCTATAGGCGCTGGTATGGCTAAACTGTTCAAAGCCAGTACCTTCAAAATACCATTTGCCTAATCGGCAATCAGTATGTGGTGTTTGCACAGCTTTGAATTCAGGTGCTGTAGCGTCTTTATCAATAGCAATATAGGCATTCTGTTTGTAGACGATATGGTCAACCTTAGCTAATAGGCCAAATGACTTGTCTTTTGCATATGATACGTAGCTCTCAGTTTCATGAGAGGAACGCGATAGTTCGCCGAAACGTTCTTTAAAATCATCAACCTGCTCTTTAATTGAGGTCGAAAGTTGGCTAGCACTGTTCGCTTGCTTGGTCATTTCAATGACTCGATCATTAAATGACTGTAAAGTGCCTTCAACTTCAACGGCAGCTTTTTTAGTATGTTGGGATAGTTTTTTCACCTCATCGGCAACAACGGCAAAGCCTCGCCCATGTTCGCCTGCTCGAGCGGCTTCTATGGAGGCATTAAGAGCCAATAAGTTAGTCTCATCTGCAATACTCGTTATAACCGATAATGAGTCAGTTACCTTACTACTATCTTCACCCAAAGCGGATACAACGGTCGCTACAGATTGAATACTGAGATTTATCTCAGTGAGCGTTTGGGTTATTTCGGTGACGGTCTGAGAGCTGTTTTCTGCGTTCTCACCATTTTTTGAAGCGACATTTTGAACGTATGACATTTGTTCACTAATCCTAACTAAATCATTTTGACTGCTTTTTAGGTTTTCAATTAGGTTTGTTGAATTGCTGTTATGCAAGGAAGCTGCTAATTCATTTCTTGAGAGTAATTCGTTGTTTTCCCTCATTACGTTAATAGATTGGTTGATTTTCTGTAGAGAGGCTTTGAACTGGCCTGGCAAACCGGAGTCTAACGCTATGCGACGGTAATCACCATTACCCACTGCACGGAAGCAAGCATCGACTTCTTTAAAATAACACTCTACCTCATCAATGAATTCATTTAATTCCCATACAACTTTACCTAATTCTCCCATTCCCTTCATGTTGGTAATACGATGATGAAGTTCACCTTCACCCATTTGATGCAACAGGTTTTGTAATTGCAGTAGTACATTGAGTTGTTTATTGGTACCAATATATCCGTAGCAAATACTTGTAATAATAAAGAGGCAAGGGATAAAAATAAGCCAATCAAAGCCGTTGGTAAATATCGAGTAAATGAATACAGCGATAATTGATAATAAGCTAACCGTCGCGACTATTTGTTGTTGAGTTCTAATGAGAGGAATACCTGAACTCGTGTTATTTTTATCTAAGGTGTGTTTACTCATAGCTATTTATTTTATTAGTTTTTATAAAGGTTAAGAACAAGGTCTCTGTAGCTAGTTTTATTATCAGCAAGGAACTGTTGTAAGTAGGCAATGGATTTATCGGGTCCTTCTTTTGGACCTGCTCGTTGCTCAATAGCGAGCATTTCTTTATATAGAGGTGTCACCGCTTGAATAGCGCTTTCTGGTGGTTGGCGGCGGACAGAATAGTAGCCTTGAACTTGCCCATTATGGGCGAAATCAGGTGTTACATTGGCAAATACCCAATAATGGTCACCGTTTGCACAGAGGTTCTTTACAAAGCCAAAAAACTCCTCTTTTTTCTTCAATGTGTTCCAGAGGAATCTAAAAACACCGCGAGGCATATCGGGGTGACGAATAATATTATGCTGTTTATTAATTAATTCGGCCTCTGAGAGTTGTGACATTTGCATAAAAATGCGATTAGCATAAGTAATGCGCCCTTTAAGGTCTGTTTTGCTGACAATGAAATCATTCTCAGCCATTTTCTGTTCACGGTTTGTTGGGGTAATGGAGGACTTCATAGAGCTGGTTTTGTTTTTTAGAGTTAACTTGGAAGTATTGCGGATAATTATATAAATACAACATGATGAAACGTCTTATTTTAAGATAATAAGCTGTAATGACTGTTAACTTGATTTAGATCAAAAATTTTATTTTGGCTATATTAAATTTGGCTAAAAAGCAAGGCAACAGCCTGTTTTCTTCATTATAAAGAGTGTTATTGCTCGCTCAAAAATAGACCCTAGATATTAAAAGCCAGTTCTATAATCTAAAAGAATTTTCCAAAGATCAGTTTTTTACAACAGCTTGATTGACTAAGCTTGATTTGCTAAACGACATTAGATATAAAACAGGTGATCATTTAAGCATGCAAAATCATACTTTCTTTGCTACTGGTTGCCTATTGGCATAAAGGCTTCCACCTATAATCAGTACCATGCCTATTATTTGATAACTATATAGCGTTTCATCTAATAAATAAGACGACAAGACAATAACGTAAATAGGCACCATATTAAGAAATAATGATGCACGAGCAGGGCCAATAATCATAACGCCTTTATTCCACAATAATAGGGATAAGACAGTTGGTCCAACACCGATGAAAACAGCCGCCATAATCACGTTGGTGTTAATCACAGGTTTTATCAGATAATTTACTTCGTATAAGCCTAGTGGAAGTACGACGAATGTTGCTAATAAAATACCTAACGCGGTGACTACTAAGGGTGACGTTTTACCCATAGCTAATTTCGCGGCAACACTATAAACAGCCCAAATAAATATAGACCCTAGAATAAACAGGTCTCCCTTATTAAAACTCAGCGCATAAAGGCTTTCTAAATTCCCTTGGCTTAAAATAAAGACTAAACCTATTACTGATACAGCAGCAGCTACCCAGTGTTGTCGGCCTAAATTTTCTTTTAAATAAAAAGCTGCGGCAAAAGCTACCGCAATGGGCGCTAAGGAATTAATTAAACCGACATTAATAGCGGTTGTATGGCGCAAACCAAAATAAACACAGGCTTGGTAAGCCACTGTGCCTGATAGTGCAATCAGAAGGGCTTCTTTCCAGCTAAGTAAACGGCTAATGCCTTTAAGTTGGCCCGCTTGGTGTAATAGAAATAAAAATATAAGGCTACCAATCACCATTCGTACACTCATGATGCTCCAAGGCCCTAAATAGTCTTTAAGGTAGCTACCAAAAAAAACATTACCTCCCCATAGAAGACTCGCTATATTCAAATAGGTGAGTGCCTTTATTGTTTCTTTATCCATGTTTTTTACCTTTAAAAAAGTCGTTGTGATGCGGGGTTGTTAAATCTATTAGATCAGAAATAAACATTTATATTTCTACTATTTAATACAATCTGCTGAATGTTTTATTGTTTGATACGTTTATTAAGCTGTGATGCTTTCATGGCTTTTATTGAAGCGTCACAGAATGCTAGTTTCCTCATAGAGAGGAAACTATTGCACAAAGGCTTAGCGCAACTAACCGGTTTAGAATAAACCATTTTTTTATATACTGGAGAAGGCCGATAACAGTTCATACGGTAGGTACTTAGTTGAAAATCATCTCCGGTACATTGCTTGGGATCACTAGCTTACCAGTTGTTTTTTGTTGAATTTCTTCAACACTAATACCAGGCGCTCGTTCAATTAAATGAAAAGCACCTTCTTTAATATCCATTACTGCTAAATCAGTAACAACACGCTTAACACAACCTGCACCCGTTAAGGGTAATGTACATTTTTCTAATAACTTGGAATTATCGCGTTTGTCTGCGTGGCTCATGGTAACGATAATATTTTCGGCACCAGCGACCAAATCCATCGCACCGCCCATTCCTTTAACGAGTTTCCCTGGAATCATATAGGAGGCAATATTGCCATGTTGGTCGACTTCAAAGGCTCCCAGTACGGTTAGGTCCACATGGCCTCCGCGAATCATTGCAAAACTTTCAGCCGATGAAAATATTGAAGCGCCTAAAGCAGCTGTAACGGTTTCTTTACCGGCGTTGATCATATCAGCATCCACTTGATCTTCAGTGGGATAGGGGCCAATACCCAGTAAGCCGTTTTCTGATTGCAGCATGACATCAATATCACTAGGTACATAGTTGGCCACTAGGGTTGGAATTCCAATACCAAGATTAACGTAATACCCATCTTTTAACTCTTGAGCCACTCGCATGGCGATTTGGTCGCGATTTAATGACATTTGAGGCTCCTTAATTTTTAGCTAGGGTGATTTTTTCGATACGTTTTTCGAAAGACCCTTGGATGATACGGTCAACGTAAATGCCGGGTGTATGAATGTGGTTTGGATCAAGCTCACCCACCTCAACAATTTCTTCAACTTCAACCACGGATATTTTGCCTGCGGTAGCAGCCATTGGGTTGAAATTCATGGCGGTATCACGATAAATGAGATTCCCAATTTTGTCTGCTTTCCAGGCTTTTACAATGGCAAAATCACCGGTAACGCTTTCTTCTAAAATATAGTCACGGCCATTAAACTGCTTAAGTTCTTTACCTTCAGCCACAAGCGTTCCAACACCAGTCGCTGTATAAAAAGCAGGAATACCCGCGCCACCAGCACGCATTTTTTCAGCTAAGGTGCCTTGCGGGGTGAGCTCAACCTCTAGTTCACCAGATAGATATTGGCGTTCAAACTCTGCATTTTCACCAACATAAGAGGAAACCATTTTTTTTATTTGTTTGTCTTCTAACAGCATACCTAGGCCAAAGTTATCAGTACCGCAATTATTGGAGACGATGGTTAAGCCCTTAACGCCACTGTTTTTGATTTCTGTGATTAAGCCCTCAGGGATGCCACAAAGCCCAAAACCACCGGCAATAATGGTCATATCATCTGTTAATCCAGCCATCGCTTCTTGGTAGCTTGATACCACTTTGTTAAAACCACTCATGGCCTAACTCCTGTTTAATTATTTTATGTATAAGGGTTATGTGTAGACTGCACCAACTTTACTATTATTAGGGCAAGCAATTTGCTCCGTAATATAGTGCCCAGCTGCGACTAATTGTTTTAAATTAATACCGGTTTCAATGCCCATGCCATGCAACATGTAAACAACATCTTCGGTAGAAACATTACCCGATGCACCAGCAGCATAGGGGCAACCACCTAGCCCAGCGACTGACGCATCAATATTGGCCACACCATATTCTAAACAGGCCAAAATGTTGGCTAACGCTTGCCCCCGCGTATCATGGAAGTGCAGCGCTAGTTTTTCTGCCGGTACTTCTTTAATAACAGCGGCGATCATTTCACGTGCTTTGCTGGGTGTTCCGATGCCGATGGTGTCGCCTAACGATACTTCATAACAACCCAAATCAATCAGTGCCTTGGTCACTCGAACAACCTCAGAAACAGCAACATCGCCTTCATAGGGGCAGCCTAAAACGCATGATGTATAACCGCGAACGCGAACACCCAACTCAGCCGCTTTGAGCATAATAGGTTCGAAGCGTTCAAGCGATTGCGCAATACTGCAATTGGTGTTTTTTTGGCTGAAGGTTTCTGAGGCAGCAGCAAAAATAGCGACCTCTTTTGCGCCACTTTCAATCGCACGCTCAAAGCCGCGAAGATTAGGGGTTAATACGATATATGAGGTGTCTTCTCTAGGCGGTAATTGATGAAGGATATCTGCTGCATCTGCCATTTGTGGCACCCATTTAGGGCTAACAAAGCTTGCGACTTCTATATGTTGAATGCCAGCATCACAAAGTTTGTTTATTAAGGTGGTTTTAACCTCCGTGGGGACAGTGGCTTTAATATTTTGCAGGCCATCACGTGGTGAAACCTCCACTATTCTTACATGGCTAGGATAATCGTGAGCCATAGTTTACGCCTGTTCCTTAAAGGTAATTAGGGTGGCATCAGCTTCTACAAAGTCTTCTTCTGTATAGAATACTTGATTAACCTCGCCATCAAAGGGGGCAGTTAAGGTATGTTCCATTTTCATCGCTTCAATAATCGCCAGTGCTTGGCCTTCAGAAACGGCATCACCATTAGCTACTAAGACTTTCAATAACTTACCAGGCATTGGGGCTATAATGTTTGAAGCACCGCCTATTGTTGATAGATCGGGCTCGAATGGGTTCACTTCGGTTAAGGCATACCAACGGTTTTTCCAGGAAATAAGAAAGCTTGTCCCGTGTCTTAATGCTATAAAGCGCTCCCAGCTGCCATTAATTTGCAAACGGATTACATGATTAGCCAATGACTCAGCGATGACATCTAGGTCATCGTCTAAATGGAAAATAAAATGGTTGTCATTCTCGGTGACTTTAATTGCTATCTCATCGGTTTCTTCATAGCTGAAAAATAAGCTACGCTGGCTTTGTCCATTAGGTCGCCAACCTGTGGTATCAAACCAAGGCGAATTACCATCGGCTGATATTGCGGCCATATCCTTAACCGATTGCTTACCATCAAGAAGAAGTTTCACCGTTGCGGCGAGTAATACATGACTGGGTAGTTCAACTTTGCTATCAGCAAGAAGCGTGTCTAGTTTTTTATCTATGTATTGAGTATCAATCTTGTTTTCAATAAAGTCTGGGTGTGTTGCCAAGGTTTCTAAGAAGGCAATATTGTTTTCAACACCAATAATGCCCGTTTCGCCCAAAGTGTTTAGCAGGCGCTCACGTGCAACTTCTCGATCTTCACCCCAGACGACTAATTTTGCGACCATCGGGTCATAAAATACGCTGATGGTATCGCCTTGTTCTACGCCGGTTTCAACGCGTAGGTTTTTAGTACTGGTTGGGAAACGTAAATAATGTAGTTTGCCGGTAGAAGGTAGGAATAAATTATTAGGGTTTTCAGCGTATAAGCGTGTTTCAAACGAATGACCCGTACTGGTAATCTGCTCTTGTTTTAGAGGCAGGGCTTGGCCAGCCGCCACACGAACTTGCCATTCAACTAAGTCTTGCCCTGTGACCATTTCGGTCACGGGGTGTTCTACTTGAAGACGCGTATTCATTTCCATAAAGTAAAAAGAGCGGTCTTCACCGACGATGAACTCGATAGTACCTGCACCCAAATAACGAATGGCACGCGCCGCATTAACGGCGGCAATACCCATGGCTTGACGTGTTTTTTCGTCTAAGAAGGGCGAGGGCGTTTCTTCAATAATTTTTTGATGACGACGCTGTAATGAACATTCGCGTTCGTGCAAATGTACGTAGTTTTCGTGTGAATCACCAAAGACTTGGAACTCAATATGACGAGGCTTACTAATATAACGTTCTAGTAAGACACGCTCATCAGCAAAGGCATTGAGCGCTTCACGTTTTACTGAGTCTAGCAATTCAGCAAACTCAGCCGCATTGTTAACAACACGCATGCCTTTACCGCCACCGCCAGACACCGCTTTTATTAATAAGGGGAAACCTACTTTTTCAGCTTGTTGTTGCAAGTGTTCAGGCGTTTGGTTTTCACCATGGTAACCGAGCACAACAGGCACATCGGCTGTTTCCATAAGGGCTTTTGCAGCATCTTTAGCGCCCATTTTTTCAATAGAGTCAGCAGATGGGCCAATAAAAGTAATACCGGCTTCTAGGCAGGCACGTGCAAAACGGCTGTTTTCAGATAAAAATCCATAGCCAGGATGAATCGCATCAATGTTTATCTTTTTAGCTAATGCCAGTAAGTCATCCGCTTTTAGATAAGATTCATTTGGCCGTGAAGGACCTATATAATATGCCTCATCCGCTAGTTTCACATGGCGTGCATGACGGTCGGCGTCTGAATAAACGGCAACACTGGTGATGCCCATTTTTTTTAGTGTAGAGATAACCCGACAAGCGATCTCACCACGGTTTGCTATGAGTATTTTTTTAAACATTTGATCTGCTCTCTACATTCTAAAAACGCCGAAATTGGCTTTTTCTATTGGTGTTTTAGCAGCCACCGCAAGTGATAAACCGAGTATACGCCGTGTATCACGTGGGTCGATTAAGCCATCATCCCAAAGGCGAGCAGTGGCAAAGTAGGGGTTGCCTTGCTCTTCAAATTGAGCCAAGATGGGTGCTTTGAAGTTCTCTTCTTCTTCATCAGCCCAGCTCTCGCCAGCCGCTTCAAGTGCATCACGTTTAACCGTTGCCAGAACTGATGCTGCTTGCTCACCACCCATGGTTGAAATTCGAGAGTTTGGCCAACTCCAGAGCATACGTGCGCCAAACGCACGGCCACACATGCCGTAATTACCGGCGCCATAAGAGCCACCAATTAATACGGTGAACTTTGGCACACTAGCGCAAGACACAGCGGTGACCATTTTGGCACCATTTTTAGCGATACCTTCTTCTTCGTATTTTTTACCCACCATAAAGCCAGTAATATTTTGTAAAAATAGAAGTGGTATGCCGCGTTGGTTGCACAACTCAATAAAGTGCGTGCCTTTAAGTGCGGAGGGTGAAAATAAAATACCATTATTGGCGATAATACCAACAGGGTAGCCGTGGATATGGGCAAAACCACATACTAGGGTCGGGCCATACAACGGTTTAAATTCTTGGAATTCCGAGCCATCCACTAAGCGAGCAATCACTTCACGTATGTCATACGGTTGTTTTGGGTCTTTAGGAATCACACCTAAAATATCGTCGCTTGGGTATAAGGGCTCGCGTGACTGACGAACTTTTACCTGTAGCTCTTTGGTTTCGTTGAGGTGTTCAATAACGTTACGTGCAATAGAAAGGGCATGCGAGTCATCTTCAGCAATATGATCGGTCACACCGGACTGTTTACAGTGAAGCTCTGCGCCGCCTAGTTCTTCAGAAGAGACTTGTTCACCGGTAGCTGCCTTGACTAAGGGTGGCCCACCTAAAAAGATAGTGCCTTGTTCGCGAACAATAATAGACTCGTCACACAACGATGGGATATAAGCGCCGCCAGCGGTACAGGAGCCCATTACCACGGCAATTTGTGGAATGCCATCGGCTGACATACGCGTTTGGTTGTAAAAGAAACGGCCAAAATGTTCTTTGCCGGGGAATACTTCGTGCTGTAAAGGTAAAAAGGCACCACCAGAATCAACTAAGTAAATACAAGGGAGACGGTTTTCAGCGGCAATTTCTTGTGCTCGTAGATGTTTGGTCACGGTGAGTGGGTAATAAGTACCGCCTTTAACCGTGGCATCATTCGCAATAATCATTACTTCGCCACCATGGACGCGGCCAATACCGGTAATAATACCTGCTGCCGGTGCAACATCATCATACATGCCATAAGCGGCTAACTGCGATAACTCTAAAAAAGCACTACCTGGGTCAAGTAGGGCTTTAATCCGGTCCCTTGGGAGTAGTTTATTGCGAGCTAAATGTTTTTTACGTGCACGCTCATCGCCGCCTTTGGCAGCCGTGGTGATGTGCTCGTTAAGTTCATTAACAAGCGATTCCATTTGAATCGTGTTTTCTTTGAAATCAGCAGAGGCTGTTTCAATTTTTGATTTAATGACCGGCATTGTTTACCTTAATTATTGTTAAGCGCTCAGGGTTAAATTATTTCAATGGCCATTGCAGTGGCTTCGCCACCGCCAATACATAGTGTGGCGACACCTTTTGAAAGTTGCCTAGCTTTTAAGGCATGAATTAATGTCACTAGAACGCGTGCGCCAGATGCACCAATAGGATGACCTAAAGCACATGCACCACCATTAACATTCACTTTGTTTGGGTCCAAACTAAGCTCTTCAATAGCGGCCATTGTTACCACGGCAAAGGCCTCATTTATTTCAAACAGGTCAACGTCTTTAACAGCCCAGCCACATTTTTTTAATACTTTTTGAATGGCAAAAACAGGCGCAGTGCTAAACCAATCAGGGTCTTGGGCATGTACCGCTTGAGCGGTGATTTTTGCAAGCGCTTGTATACCTTGTCTGTTTGCTTCAGCCGCATCCATTAACACTAAGGCAGCCGCACCATCAGAAATAGACGAGGCATTCGCTGCGGTAACAGTGCCATCTTTTTTAAAAGCAGGGCGAAGCGTTCTAATCTTGTTAATGTCAGCTTTTGGGGGTTGTTCATCTATAGCAAAGCTTGTTTCCCCTTTACGGCTTTTTACGATAACGGGTGTTATTTCAGTCTCAAAGGCAGCGGATTGAATCGCTGCGTTAGCTCGCTCCAGAGAGGTTATGGCAAAGATATCTTGTTGTTCGCGGGTGAAACTGTATTTTTCCGCGCACATTTCTGCAAATGTGCCCATCAATTTGCCGTGTTTAACGTCTTGCAAGCCATCATGAAACATATGGTCAATCATCTCACCATGGCCCATTTTAAGGCCTGCTCGTAACTTAGGTGACAGATAGGGTGCGTTAGTCATCGATTCCATACCACCAGCTACTACGCAAGTCGCGTCACCCGCTAATATTTGGTTATAGCCGTACATCGCCGCTTGCATGCCGGACCCGCACATTTTGTTAACGGTATTACAAGGCACCGAGAGCGGTAGACCTGCTTTTAAGGAGGCTTGCCGTGCAGGTGCTTGGCCTTGCCCAGCAGGTAACACGCAGCCCATATGAACGGTATCTACCTGATTAGGGTTAATTTTGCTGTCTTCAATAGCCGCCTTAATCGCGAAACTACCCAGGTCTGAAGCAGTGAGTGAGGAAAACTGGCCTTGAAAACCGCCTAAAGCGGTACGTTTAGCAGCGACAATAACAACACTTTTATTCGACATCATTATTTCGTATCCTCAAAGAGTTCACGACCAATTAGCATACGACGAATTTCATTGGTGCCGGCACCAATATCATAAAGCTTTGCATCTCGCAGTAAACGGCCGGTAGGGAACTCATTAATATAGCCATTCCCACCCAATGTTTGGATGCCTTCTAAGGCAACTTTTACGGCATTTTCTGAAGCAAACAGCAACAGCCCAGCAGCATCTTTACGTGAATCATTGCCTTTGTCATATTGTTCAGCCACACGATAGGCAAAAGCTCGTGTTGATTGTAGGGCAACGTACATATCGGCCATTTTGCCTTGCATAAGTTCAAACAGGCCAATAGGTTTACCAAATTGCTTACGCTCATGAATATACGGTAAGCAAATATCCATGGTTGCTTGCATAATGCCGATAGGGCCACCCGATAACACCATCCGCTCGGTATTAAGGCCGCTCATTAGAACTTTTACGCCTTCGTTAACGTTGCCGAGTACATTTTCTTCAGGAATTTCGCAGTTTTCAAAAACCAATTCGCAGGTATTAGAACCACGCATACCGAGCTTATCTAGTTTTTGTGCGGTTGAAAAACCAGGCATGCTTTTTTCTACAATAAATGCAGTCATACAGCGTGAACCTGCTTCTGGTCCAGCAGTGCGCATATACACAATCAACACGTCAGCGTCGGGGCCATTGGTAATCCACATTTTGTTACCATTAGCGACCCACTTATCACCCTTTTTTTCGGCTTTACAACTCATCGAACCAACGACATCTGAACCAGCCCCGGGTTCAGACATCGCCAAGGCGCCAATATATTCACCCGTACATAGTTTAGGTAGATATTTATGCCGTTGTTCTTCACTACCATTTAGATAAAGGTTGTTTAAGCAAAGGTTTGAATTAGCGCCGTAAGACAAACCGATAGAGGCAGAGGCTCTTGATATTTCTTCCATGACCACAAGGTGAGATAGGTAATTTAGCCCTGTACCACCGTACTCTTCAGGAATGGTCATGCCCAATAAACCCATGTCTCCAAACATCGACCAGAGTTGATTTGGAAATTCATTTTCTTTATCAACAGACTCAGCAAGTGGAGCAATTTCACCTTCTGCAAACTTACGAACAGCATGGCGTAACTCATCTACTTCATCATTAATTTGAATATTGAAAGGCATGGGCTTCCCTTGTCTTATTTTGTTATTGTGTTGGCTTGATCATATCACTATACTCAATCTAACGTAAATTAGAATCTAAGCCAAATTAGATTTAAGCTGGGCTCAATAAAATGACCATAAAAGTAAGCAATACGATAAAAAAAAGCTCCGTTACACGTCAGCTAATACTTGATGCTGCAGCTAAAAAGTTAAGCCAACATGGCTACCATGGAACCTACTTAAAAGACGTTGCTGAATCAATTAATATGCAAGCAGGTAGCTTGTATTACCACTTCAATTCAAAAGAATCCTTAATGCAGGAAGTGCTGAATAAGAGTATCCAGCTAATTCAAGATATTGTTAATTATGAAGTAGAGCAGTTAGGCGAAACAGCATCGTTTCCCGATTTATTAAGGGCGGCTATTCGTGGTCATTTAATCGCCATTTTGCGTCACTCCGACTATACCTTAGCAAGTATAAGAAACTATGGACAAGTGCCTGAAGCCGTTCATAATGCTGCTCAACCTGATCGGGATGCGTATGAAAATTTTTGGCGTGAGTTATTTGAGCGAGCCGAAAAAAATGGTGTGATACGCTCAGGGGTAGACACACATCTGTTACGCCTCGCTATTTTTGGAAGTATGAACTGGGCAACCATTTGGTATGTCGATAGTGGAGCCAGTGTGGAAGAAATAGCAGAGTCACAAGCTGAGTTATTTCTAAATGGCTGCTATAAAAAAGGAGAGTAAGGTGGAGTACAAAAATACGATTATGACTGTGGACGATAGAGGTGTTGCGTATGTAACCTTTAATCGACCCGGGGTACATAATGCGATGAGTGCTGAGTTTATTCAGGAAGTGCTGCACATTTGCGCCACTATAGAGGCTAGCAATACAATTAGAGTTGTCGTGTTGACGGGAGCCGGCGAAACATTTTGTGCGGGCGGCGACCTGAAATGGATGGAAAGTAACATTGCAAAATCAAGGTCTGAACGCGTTGAAGAAACTGGTGAGCTTGCTGAAATGTTAGCTGCTTTAAATGGCTTGAGTAAGCCGGTCATTGGCCGCATTCAAGGCCCTGCTTATGGTGGTGGTGTTGGCATGGTATCGGTGTGTGATATTAGTATTGGCGTTGAGACTGCACAGTTTGGTTTAACGGAAGTTAAATTAGGCCTTACACCCGCGACTATTTCCCCTTATGTTGTGAAACGAATAGGTGCAACAAATGCACGTAGGAACTTCTTTAATTCAAGAATATTTGGTGCATTAGAAGCGAAAACCATTGGCCTTTTAACCGAGGTAGTTAATGTGACTGAATTAGATTCGGCAATAGAAAAAGAAGTGCGGATGATTTTAAAGTGTGCTCCCGGTGCGATTGCCTCTACCAAAAAGCTCATTGATTATGTCGATACCCATACGGCAGCAGATAACCGCATTTATACAGCGGCAAACTTAGCCGATGCGTGGGAAACAGAAGAAGGTAAGGAAGGCATTGATGCCTTTTTAAATAAACGAAAAGCAAGCTGGAATTAAGTCACTAATTTTAAGGATTACCAAATGAATTCAATTTATTTTAATGAAGAGCACACGATGTTACGTGATCAAATTCGACGATTTGTTGAACAACGTGTTATGCCAGTAGCAGAGGAATGGGAGGATACCGGTAAAATACCACGTGAGATTTTACAAGAAATGGGGGAGCTGGGTTTCTTAGGAATACGCTACTCTGGTGAATACGGTGGTAGTGAAATGAATGCGCTGGGGTCTGTTATTTTGGCAGAAGAGCTTGGACGTTCAACCTTTGGTGGCTTTGCGGTAACGGTGCTGGTTCATACTGATATGGCCTCACCACACTTAGATAATTTTGGTAATAAAGATCAGTTAGCTAAATATATGCCAGATATTATTTCTGGTAAAAAGATAGCGGGTGTTGCCGTCACAGAACCGGATGTAGGCTCCGATGTTGCAGCGATGAAAACACGCGCTGTAAAAGATGGTGATGACTATGTGTTGAACGGTTCAAAAATGTTTATCACCAATGGAGTACATGGTGATTTATTTTTTGTTGCGGCAAAAACAGATATGGATGCTAAACCATCCCGCGGTATTACGATATTTGCGGTTGAAAAAGGAACTCCAGGGTTCAGTGTTGGTAAAAACCTTAAAAAAATGGGCTGGTTATCATCAGATACCGCTGAGTTGATTTTTGATAATTGCCGTGTGCCAGCAGACAATATATTGGGTGAGGTTAATAAAGGCTTTTATTCCATTATGCGTAACTTTCAAAATGAGCGTTTAGTATTAGGCGCGCAGTCAATGGGTGAAGCCTCTAAGGCGATTGAGTTAACGATGGATTACGTGACAACACGCAAAGCCTTCGGCGGTGTGTTGTTTGATAAGCAGGCTATACGCCAACGTTTAGCGTCGTTAGCAACACGTGTTGAGGCGGGCAAGCAACTTGTTTATCATTCGGCATGGTTAGATGCGCAAGGGTTAGACTGCATTAAAGAAGTGTCTATGGTTAAAGCCTATTGCGGAGAACTGGTAAATGAAGTGATGTATGACTGCCTTCAGTTTCATGGAGGTTTTGGTTATATACGTGAAAGTGCTATCGAACGTATGTACCGTGATGCTCGCATTCAATCCATTGGCGGTGGCGCTACGGAAGTCATGCTTGAAGAAGTTTCAAAAAGAATGATCGATTAATTTAAGAGGAAATAAAGATGTCAGAAGGTTTTAGTGTTGAAGAGATGAACGTAGGGCAATCTGCCTCTATGAGTAAAACAGTGACGGAAGCAGATATTATTTTATTTGCCGGTATTACGGGTGATTTTAACCCCGCGCATATAGACGAAGAATATGCCAAGCAAAGTATGTTTAAAGGGCGAATTGCTCACGGGATGTTATCGGCAGGTTTTATTAGTGCCACCTTGGCGATGAAGTTGCCTGGGCCTGGAACTATTTATTTAGGTCAAAATATGAAGTTTAAAGCGCCCGTTAAAATTGGCGACACGGTAAAAACCACAGTAACGATTACTGATATTAATCTTGAGAAGAAAATTGTTAAATTAGATACCATATGCACGGTTGGTGATACGAAAGTAGTCGTCGGTGATTGTGTAATGATGAAACCATAGTTTTTTGAGTACGGACCGTACTTGTTAAAACAAAATAACAATAATAATTTAGATTTATTAAGATTGGAGGGGAAGGTGCCAGTACAAAAAATGCTTCAGCAAAAATTAGTGGGCGTCATAGAAGCAGTGGCGTTAGTTAACAGTGGTGATACGGTTGATTATGGCTTTAGTGTCACTCAATCGGATATATTTGATACTGAATTAGCGGCACAAAAAGATCGCTTAAAAGATGTAATTGTAAGAGGGACCTTATCGGTAGCGGCTAGGCAAGTTATTGAACAGGACCCCGAACAACGACATTTTGAGTATCAGAACTGGCACTTCTCTGGCTATGATAGAAAAAAATCAGAGCAGGGCGGCATGAGTTATATCCCCTTTAACTTTGGTGAAGGCCCTGGGATTTATCGAGAACATTTAGAAATAGATGTGTTGGTGCTTAAAACCTCGCCGATGGATAAGCATGGCTATTTTAACTTCGGTGTTTCTAATACATTTTTGCGAGCTTGCTGTGATATAGCGAAAAAAATTGTTATAGAAACATCAGAGGCTATTCCTGTTTGTTACGGTAACCAAAATACGGTTCATATCACGGAAGTAAATGCCGTGTTTGAAGGTGATAATGCGCCGTTATTTGAATTACCTAGCGCACCGATAAGCGATATTGATCGGCAAGTCGCTGATTATATTGTGCCCCTGATAAAAGACAGGAGTTGTTTGCAGATAGGCATTGGTGGGATGCCTAATGCAGTATGTTCTGCTTTAGCACATTCAACTATCAAAGACCTGGGAATTCATACGGAGATGTTTGTTGATGGAATGGTCGACCTAGTAGAAAAAGGCAAAGTAAGCGGCGAATATAAGCAAACTCACCGTGGTGAAATTGTCTATACCTTTGCACTGGGTTCAAAAAGAATGTATGACTTTATCGATAAAAATGAACTGTGTGTCAGCATTCCCGTTGATGAGACTAATTTGCCAAACAAAATTGCACAAAACGATCATGTTATTTCTATTAACAACTGCTTGCAGATTGATTTGAGCGGGCAGGTAGCCTCAGAAAGTAGCGCTCACAGGCAAATTTCTGGTACCGGCGGGCAGTTGCAGTTTGTGCGTGGTGCAGTTGCGTCGAAAGGCGGTAAATCGTTTATGTGCTTATCCTCTAGGTTTGTCGATAAAGAGGGGCGCACACACTCTCGAATTGTACCGGGTTTGGATGAGGGGACTGTGGTGACCACCCCTAGAAGCGATACGATGTATGTGGTTACCGAGTTTGGTATTGTTAATTTAAAAGGCAAAAGTATTACTGAGCGCGCACTGGCACTGATTAGTATTGCACACCCAGATGATCGTGAAAGCTTATTGAAACAGGCGCGTGAAAACCACATTATTTCACGTCGTTATTGGTAACGTTAATTAATTCGTAGGCTAAAAGAAGTGACATACAAAACGGTCAAATTAAAAATAGAAAATAAAATTGCCACGGTGACCTTAAGTGACCCCGCGACACGAAATGCGATTACTGACCCAGTCTTGCTGGAGGAGGTGAAAGCAGTATTCACAGGTATTCAAGATAACCCAGAGGTTTCAGTCTGTATTCTTACAGGCGAGGGTAAAGGCTTTTCGTCGGGCGGTAATGTTAAGGATATGTTGAATAGAGAAAAGATGTTTGCGGGTGACCCTTTAGAGCTACAAAATAACTACCGAAAAGGTATTCATAGTTTATCTAAATTACTGTATTCGATTGAAATTCCCCTTATTGCAGCGGTTAATGGAGCGGCGGCTGGTGCCGGGTTTGATTTGGCTTTGCTGTGCGATATAAGAATTGCATCTGAGCGAGCAACCTTTTGCTCTTCATTCTTAAATTTAGCGGTTATTCCGGGTGATGGCGCCTGTTGGTTGTTACGTAAAACCGTGGGTGCACAAAGAGCGGCTGAATTAATATTGACGGGTAAAACGGTTGACGCACAAGAAGCATTGGATATGGGGCTGTTGTTAAAGCTTGTCGAGCATAATCAACTAATGATCAGCGCAGAACAGCTAGCATCATCAATGGCGGAAAAATCCCGTGAAGCCCTCGTGGTAAGCAAGCGTTTATTAAGGTCTACTGATAGTTTAGGCTATGAAGATCACCTCAATCTTTGTTCGGCAAATCAGGCGATGTTCCACCACGCACCAGAACATCAAGAGGCATTAGAACAGTTTTTTAATAAGAAATAGGCTGATAAATTGCTAGAAGTTAAATATTTAACTGATTGTTTATTAACAAATATTTAAAATCCCAGCTATTAAAAATAGCTGGGCTTTTTTTGTTAATGCTTTAAATAGAACTAGAAAGGGTAGTGCACATGGTCGGGTGCTACGGTAATCCAACGTAGTTCAGTAAACTCGTCAATCATCGCGCGTCCATCGAATCGACCGTAGCCTGTTGATTTGCTGCCGCCATAAGGCGCTTGTGCCTCGCCATTAACCGTCGCGCTATTGATGTGACAAATGCCAGATTCAATATGTTTGGCCATTTTCATGGCTCTTGGGAAGTTACGACTAAAGACTGAACCGGATAAGCCATATTCGGTGTCATTGGCAACAAACAAGGCTTCTTCATCGCCTTTTACACGAATAATAGAAATAACAGGGCCGAATGATTCTTCTTCATAGGCTCTCATATCGCTAGTAACGTGATCTAAAATGGTTGCAGGCATTGATGCGCCATCTGCTTCACCGCCACTGACCAGTGTTGCGCCTTTATCGGTCGCATCTTTAACGATCTCAGTGAGTCGTTTGCCTGATGAGTTATCAACTAATGGGCCAATGATGCACTGTTCATTACCTGCTTCAGCAGGGTTGCCCATCGTGAGTTCTTTAGCAGCGGCTGCAAATTTCTCAACGAACTCATCGGCAACTTTTTCGTCAACCACAATACGGCCCGTTGTCATGCAGATTTGCCCTTGATAAAGGAAGCAGCCAAAGATAGCCGCTCTAACAGCCTCATCAATATTAGCATCGTCTAAAATAACCAGTGGTGATTTACCACCAAGCTCGAGTAAGCAACGTTTTAAATGTTGACCGGCTTGTTGAGCAATAATGCGACCAACACGTGTAGAGCCAGTGAAGTTTATGCGTTTTACAGCAGGGTGGGCAATTAATGCTTCTGTTATTTGAGGGGCATCTTCTGAAGCATGGGTGATAACGTTAAGCACACCTGCTGGTAAGCCTGCTTCATATAAAGCTTCAGCAACGAGTAGGTGTGTTTTAGGGCTCACTTCTGAGGCGCGAAAAACCACTGTATTGCCACAGGCAATTGGATAAGCGATAGCGCGAGCAGCTAATGCAATTGCGCCGTTCCAAGGTGCCATACTAAGAATAACACCAACAGGTTGGCGGAATGTCATCGATAAGGTATCAGGTTTATCAGTAGGAATGGTTTCACCCTGAATTTGTGTTGTCATACTGGCTGCCTCACGAAATAAACTTGCCGCCATCATGACATTAAAGCCCGCCCAAAGTGCTGAAGCACCGACTTCAGCAGCCATCGCTTGAATAAAATCATTGGTTTTACTTTCTAGTAAATCAGCCGCTTTCAATAATAATAAGCGCCTTTCAGTAGGCCCAGTTTCAGACCACGTTTTAAAAGCAATGGCTGCTGTATCAGCAGCTCTATTTGCATCTTCAACTGTCGCTGCAGCACCTTGCGTGACTAGTTCGCCGGTGACAGAGTTTAGTCGTTCGAAGGTGGCACCATTAGATGCATTAATGGCTTCATTGTTAATAATAAGCTGGGTTTCCATAAGTACCTTTAGTTAATAATTTAAGTAATAATATTAGCTTTTCATTATTTAATTTTTTGTATTGATAGGCAAGATTTATTTATGACAATTAATTAGTAGAACTTAATCGGGCATGCCTTATTCGCATCATTTTGTGATGATCTGTCTTATAAAGTACGTCAGTAAATACAAAGGCATTATTAGGGCTGTTCTGGAATGGAATGGAGTTCAATTATCTATGTGAGCTGGAGCATTGATTGCTGTATATCGGCTCTGATTAATCTCCAACACGTTTTTATATTTTTTAAATTAAATGATAAAAGCGACTGAGTTATTTATATATGTAGTTTTTAGTTCGATAAAAATAAATGGAATTATCTCCTCAATGTTGCTTTCTAAATTCACATGTTGCGCGCTTAGCATTAGAATAGGCGTTTAATTTATTATTCGGAGTATCAATCTCATGGGGAGAGCCTACCAAAACCGCAAAGAGTCTATGGCTAAAACGTCTGATATGAAGGCGAAGGTTTATAGCCGTTATGGACGTGAGATTTATGTCAGTGCAAAATCAGGTGGTGTTGACCCTGAAGGGAATTTGGCGTTACGTAGTTTGATTGATCGTGCTAAAAAAGATCAAGTGCCTGCGCATGTGATTGATAAAGCTATTGATAAAGCAAAAGGCGGTGGTGGGGAAGATTACTCTCCTGCACGTTATGAAGGCTATGGTCCTGGCGGGAGTATGGCCATTATTGATTGCCTAACGGATAACCCTAACCGTACGTTTGGTGATGTTCGTCAGGCCTTCACCAAAACCAAATGTAAAATTGGCACACAAGGTAGTGTTAGCCATATGTTCGATCACTCGGCCATTTTGGTGTTTAAACACGATAATGAGGACGCGGTGCTTGAGACATTAATGGATGCAGATGTAGACGTCACAGATATTGAAAATGAAGAGGGTAAAATATCCGTTTTTGCGCCACCTAGCGATTACTTTAAAGCTAAACAAGCGCTGCAAGATAGTTTAGGTGAGGTTGATTTTGAGGTGGATGAAATTCAGTTTATCCCCCATGCATTTACCTCTATGACAGGTGATGACGTAGAACTCTTTGAAAAGTTTATTGCCATGCTCGATGATCTAGATGATGTGCAGCAGGTATACCATAATGTTGAACTAGGGTAGGGTGGAGAGCCCTATTCGTTAATCAAAGCTTGTTCTCACAAATCTATTTTTTGTTGGACTTCACCGCTGATTTTTCCAACTGATGAATAGCTAACCTCTGTGAAATTAACTTCAGTATTGCTGATGGTTAAAAGTGTAGTGCATCGTGTGCCATACTCTTCTCCTTGAATGAATATCGGCGATAAAAATCGTTCAAACTCTATGCCTATTCCGGTATTGGGTAGTTCATCATCAGCGGGTTGAACTCGTGACTGCATTGTATTTAGTACGTTCAGAGTATCTACATGACCTGATACCAATGAGTTTTTAAATGCTTTTACGGACGTGGTTAATTTTGGCCAAGGTGTGTTTAAGCTGGCATTACTCAACCCATGCGTGCCAGCGATTACTTTATTAGCCTGACATGTATCGTTTGAATAATGCCAGAGGCCGGTGCGATCCATTAATAACAAATTAAACAAGCCGTAGTCTTTACCGCCGTTTTTTAATTGCTTCATAAAATCGGCAGCAGGAGATTGTTGAGATAAAAAGTCCTTTACCAAATACCCGCGAGATAATTTTGTAGTGTCCTTAAATGGAGGTTTACGTATATTGGTGAGCACGGCTAAACGGCCTGAGGTGTCAACGCTTAACCAACTACCTCCTGCCACAGCGTCTATGCCTCCAAAAATATTCGGCTGTTCTGGCCAAAATTTAGCAGGAATGGCTTTGCGTTGATAATACTCATCACGGTTGGCAGCGAGAACGAGTTTGTTATCCTCATCTGGTTGATATTTGAAAACAATTAAGCACATAGGGAAATAGTTTTTCAGCTAAAGAAGTAAGACCTTTCTATATAAAACACTCTTAGGCTAGACCTGTCAATTTTGGGTGCTAACTGCTAAAATGCGTGCCTTAATTTGTAAGCGTTGCTTACTTAAAGCCTAAATTTAAACGTAGGAGTGATCTGTGTTAGAAGAATATCGTAAACATGTAGATGAGCGTGCCGCCCTAGGTATTGTTCCAAAGCCATTAGATGCCGAGCAAGTTGCTGGCCTTGTTGAATTATTAAAAACACCTCCTGCGGGTGAAGAAGAGTTTTTGCTCAATTTGATTGTTAATCGCGTACCTGCGGGTGTGGATGAAGCGGCTTATGTAAAAGCAGGATTTTTAGCGGCCATCACCAAAGGTGAAGCATCTTCTCCGTTGATTGATGCGGTTAAAGCAACAGAATTATTGGGTACGATGCTAGGTGGTTATAATATCTCGCCTTTAGTAGACCTATTAGATAGCGCAGAACTAGCTGAAACAGCAGCAGACCAGTTATCACATATCTTGTTAGTATTTGATGCATTTCACGATGTAAAAGATAAAGCGGATGCGGGTAACGCAGCAGCAAAACGTGTATTACAATCATGGGCTGATGCTGAATGGTTCACAAGTAAAGATGCTCTAGCCGAAAAACTAACGGTTAAGGTATTTGAAGTTACCGGTGAAACGAACACCGATGATTTATCGCCAGCCCCGGATGCGTGGTCACGTCCAGACATTCCTTTACACGCGCTAGCGATGCTTAAAATGCCACGTGATGGCATTAACCCAGATGTTCCAGGCGAAAAAGGCCCAATCGTTCAAATTGAAGAAATGGAAAAAGACGGTATCCCTCTGGCCTATGTTGGCGATGTTGTAGGGACTGGTTCTTCACGTAAATCAGCCACTAATTCAGTGCTATGGTTTATGGGAGATGATATTCCTTATATTCCAAATAAACGTGGTGGTGGTGTGTGTATTGGTGCCAAAATTGCGCCTATCTTCTTTAACACTATGGAAGACTCTGGCGCATTACCCATTGAAATGGATGTGTCTAAGCTGAACATGAATGATGTGATTGACATCTACCCATACGACGGCAAAGTAACCAAAAGCGGTACGGATGAGTTATTGGCTGAATTTGAATTAAAGTCAAATGTGATTCTTGATGAAGTACAGGCTGGCGGCCGGATTCCTTTAATTATTGGTAGGGGGTTAACACTGCGTGCTCGTACTGCTTTAGGACTAGGCGCATCTGATTTATTCCGTACACCAGAAACCCACGAAGACAGTGGTAAAGGGTTTACGTTGGCTCAAAAAATGGTGGGTAAAGCCTGTGGCGTAGAAGGGATTAGAGCGGGTGTTTACTGCGAACCTCATATGACGACTGTTGGCTCACAAGATACAACAGGCCCAATGACACGTGATGAACTTAAAGACTTGGCTTGCTTAGGCTTCTCAGCTGACTTGGTAATGCAGTCTTTCTGTCATACAGCGGCTTACCCTAAGCCGGTTGATGTAACAACTCACCATACATTACCTGATTTCATCATGAACCGTGGTGGTGTTCCTTTACGTCCGGGTGATGGCATTATTCACTCTTGGCTAAACCGTATGTTGCTTCCAGATACTGTGGGTACTGGTGGTGATTCACATACACGTTTCCCATTAGGTATCTCTTTCCCTGCGGGTTCTGGCTTGGTGGCGTTTGCTGCTGCAACAGGCGTTATGCCGCTTGATATGCCGGAATCAATTTTGGTTCGCTTCTCGGGTGAAATGCAACCGGGTATTACCTTACGTGACATGGTGAATGCTATTCCTTTAGCCGCTATCGACAAAGGTTTATTAACCGTTGCTAAAGAAGGCAAAATTAATGCTTTCTCAGGTCGTGTACTTGAAATTGAAGGTTTACCTGATTTGAAAGTTGAGCAAGCATTTGAATTATCAGATGCATCTGCTGAGCGTTCTGCGGCGGGTTGTACCATCAAGCTAAACAAAGAACCGATTATTGAGTATTTGAATTCAAACATCACCATGTTGAAATGGATGATTGCTGAAGGCTATGGCGATGTTAGAACGATTGAACGTCGTATTACGTCAATGGAAGAGTGGTTAGCTAACCCAGAACTAATGGAAGCTGATGCCGATGCAGAATATGCTGAAATCATCGAAATCAACATGAGCGATATTAAAGAGCCGATTCTTGCATGCCCTAACGACCCAGATGATGTGAAAACATTGGCTGAAGTTGCTGGTACGCATATTGATGAAGTATTTATTGGTTCATGTATGACTAATATTGGTCACTTCCGTGCAGCGGGTAATTTACTACAAGAGTTTGGCGGAGTAATACCGACTCGCTTGTGGATTGCACCTCCAACTAAAATGGATGAAGCGCAGTTAACTGCAGAAGGTTATTACAATATTTATGGTACATCTGGCGCACGTACAGAAATGCCAGGTTGTTCACTTTGTATGGGTAACCAAGCGCGTATTGCTGAGAAATCAACAGCGATTTCAACCTCTACACGTAACTTCCCTAACCGTTTAGGTACAGGCGCTAATGTTTACTTAGCATCTGCCGAACTAGCAGCAGTTGGTGCTATTTTGGGTAAAATTCCTAGCAAAGAAGAGTACATGGAATACGCCAATAAAATTGATACCATGGCAGAAGAAACATATCGCTACTTGAACTTCGATCAAATCGAAGAGTATCAAAAAGTGGCTGATACAGTGGAGATAGCTGCTAAGGCTTAATCTTGTTAGCAAGGTAAGAAAAAAGGCGCTGTTTTAACAGCGCCTTTTTTTATGGGTCTAAGTTTTTAATAACTTAGTGATTATCGCACTCGGCTAGGAAGGTTAGCAGTTCTTCTCTATATTTGTAGTAGTCAGGGTGAGATACCAATGCCTTACGCGTGCGTGGACGTGGCAAATCCACCTTCATCACCTTGCCTACTTTTGCATTGGGTCCATTGGTCATCATCACGACACGGTCAGCGAGTAAAATCGCTTCGTCAACGTCATGGGTTACCATAATGGCCGTTACTTTAGTACGCGTCCACACTTCCATTAATACCTCTTGCAACTCCCACCTTGTTAAGGAATCTAACATGCCAAATGGCTCATCTAGCAAGAGCAGTTTTGGAGACAGAGCAAAGGCACGTGAAATACCAACACGCTGTTTCATACCATTTGAAAGTTCAGCGGCTTTCTTATTTAACGCTTCACTTAAGCCGACTTTACTGAGGTAATACTCAACAATGCTGTTGCGTTCCTCTTTAGTCGCGTGCGGGTAGACCCGTTCAACACCTAAGGCAACGTTTTCTTTTGCACTTAACCAAGGGAAGAGGCTAGGCGCTTGGAAAACAACCGCTCGATCAGGGCCAGCGGCATCAATTTCTTTTTTATCCAAAACAATACCGCCATCGCTGATGTCGGTTAACCCTGCGGTCATAGACAACACGGTGGATTTACCACAACCCGAATGGCCGATGATTGAAATAAACTCACCTTTTTCTATGTTGAGTTCAAATTTATCGACCACGGTTAACGGGCCTTTGGGTGTGGGGTAGATTTTTGTTAGATTGAAATACTCTAGGTATTTCTTATCCCCGGTATTGTTTGAGTAAGGCTTCAATACGTCAGGCTTTTCAGCATCCGTTAAACCAAAGTCGCTGGCTGTATTAGGCTGAACATTGGGTAGTTGATAAACATTACTGCCCGAATCACTGCCATCCCCCATACCGACACTCATTAAATATTGGGTAATGTCACTGCGTAATTTTTTGAAGTTTTCATCATGGTTCATGGCTGTTCTATCGCGTGGGCGAGGTAAATCAACAATGAATTCTGGGCCGAAGGTTGCATTTGGCCCTGGGTTTAACGGAATAATTCGGTCGGCCATGATTAAACCTTCGTCTACATCATTGGTAATGAGCACCACGGTTTTCTTTTCTTGCTCCCAAATTCTAATGATTTCGTCTTGTAGATTGGCCCGAGTCAATGCATCTAACGCACTCAGGGGTTCGTCTAGTAACAAAACATCTGGGCTTGCGGCCAATGCTCGCGCTACATTAACACGCTGCCTCATGCCACCTGACAGCTCAGAAGGGTGGCGATGTGTGGCATGAGATAAGCCAACCATGTTGATGTATTTCTCGATACGTTCTTTGCGCTCAGTGGATGAAAGGTCGCTAAAAACTGAATCAACCGCTAAAGCAACGTTTCCAAAAACGGTTAACCAAGGCATTAATGAATAACTTTGGAAAACAACGCCGCGTTCGGAACTTGGGCCGCTGACTTTTTTACCTTGCATGGTCACCTCTCCACTATCGGGCTTAATTAAGCCCGCAATGGTAGAGATGAGTGTGGTTTTACCGGTGCCTGAGAATCCAACAATGGCAACAAATTCACCTTCTTTGATATCAAGATTAATGTTGCTGAGCACGTCACTCTTATTGTGACCGCTGCCGTAGGATTTACTAATATTGTTAAGTGCTAAAAATGACATATTCATTCCTCCTACATTGCGTCGCCGTATGAAAAGTATTTTTGCAGCGTTAACATGATGCGATCGAGCATAAAGCCGATAATACCAATAGTGAACACAGCCACCATAATTTTACCCAGTGATTGAGAACTACCATTTTGGAATTCATCCCAAACGAACTTACCTAGACCTGGGTTTTGCGCTAACATTTCTGCAGCAATAAGTACCATCCAGCCGACACCAAGTGACAGACGTAAACCGGTAAAAATCAATGGTAGCGAACTAGGTAAAACAATTTTAGTGATAGTTTTCCACCAACCGAGTTGTAAAACTTTCGAAACATTCATTAAGTCTTTATCAATAGTGGAAACGCCCACCGCTGTATTAATTAATGTTGGCCATAATGAACACAGTGTGACCGTAATGGCTGAAACAAGGAATGACTTACTAAACGTTGCATCACCTTCAACCACGTATAGCGCACTAACGATAAGGGTCACAATCGGTAGCCATGCCAATGGAGAAACGGGTTTAAATATTTGAATAATCGGGTTGATAGCTGCATTAAAAGCAGGGCTTAATCCACAAATGACACCCAGTGGAATAGCCACAACAGAGGCTAATAAAAATCCTGCGAAAACAGTCCATAAACTCGTCATGATTTGTTGGGGGTAGGTGGCTTTGCCCGTGTAATTACGAATTTTAATGACGGCATCGGGGTTCTTTTCAAGCTTTTTAGCGTTACGAACCTCTTGGCGTTTGTAGAAAGCAACTTCTTTTTCTTTCTCTTTGTAATGATCGGCAGCGAGGCTTTTTGTTTCTTGCCATACTGCAGCAGGTCCAGGAATAGCCCCGAGGCTCGTTTGAATCTTAGCGGCACCCCAGTCCCAAAATCCAATAAAGATCAACATCGCTAATACTGGAACGCCAATGACTTTTAAGATTTCTTTTGACTGTTGAACAGGGTCTTCACCAGCTAATAATTTCACGATGGGTATAAACCAAGTAAAACCGATCAGTTCTAAAAAGTTATTAATTTTTACGGATATTTTAACGCCTTCATTAGCGACCTTTTTGTCAGGGCTACTTGAAGCAGCCTCTTGTGAATTAGCGGGTGAGCTTGCCGGGTTGTTTGTTTCAGTATTTTCCATATTTTTATCTTCTAGCGCTGAGTTAACAGACATCGTGTTGCCTCTATTTAGGTTAAATAGGCACCCGCATCATCACAGGTGCCTATTGTTGTCATACCGTTATTTACTTAACAGCGTCTTTTCCTTTTAGACCAATGCTGAATTTTTCTAAGTAAGCATTGGGTGTACGTCCATCATATGTAATGCTATCGATGAAGTGAGTTTGTGGTGCACGGTAACCATCGGTATCCCAAGGCATATCTTCTTTAGTAATCTTGCCTTCTTCTAACAGCTCTTTAGCCGCTGCTAAATAGATATCTGGACGGTAGACCTTTTTAGCAATCTCGTGGAACCACTCATCAGACTTTTCTTCGGTAATTTGTCCCCAACGACGCATTTGGGTTAGGTACCAAATAGCATCTGAATAGTAAGGGTAAGTGGCGAAGTAGCGGTAGAACACGTTAAAGTCTGGTAAGTCACGTTTGTCACCTTTTTCATACTCAAATGTACCTGTCATGCTGTTAGCAATAACATCGTAATCAGCACCAACATATTCAGATTGAGACAGAATTTTTACCGCTTCTGGGCGGTTTGCATCGTTGTTAGCATCCAACCATTGGGCTGCACGGATCAAGGCTTTAATAACGGCCTTATGCGTATTTGGATTTTTTTCAGCCCATGCTGCGCTAACGCCAAATACTTTTTCTGGGTTATTTTTCCAAATTTCATAATCGGTAACAACAGGAACGCCAATGCCTTTAAATACAGCTTGTTGGTTCCAAGGTTCACCAACGCAATAGCCATAAATAGTTCCAGCTTCAAGTGTTGATGGCATTTGTGGAGGAGGGGTAACGGACAATAGGGCATCGGCATCAATCTGACCGGTGATATCGGTTTTTGAATAATAGCCTGGATGGATACCGCCAGCTGCTAACCAATAACGCAGTTCATAATTATGTGTTGATACGGGGAAAACCATACCCATATTGAATGGTTTGCCTTCGGATTTATATCGATCAACAACCGGTTTCAGTGCAGTTGCACTAATAGGGTGCACAGGTTTTCCCGCTGCATCTTTTGGAATATTCGGCTTCATTTCTGACCAAATATCGTTTGAAACAGTGATGGCGTTACCGTTTAAATCCATACTGAAGGCGGTAATAATATCGGCTTTTGTACCGAACCCGATCGTGGCACCAAGTGGTTGACCCGCTAGCATATGTGCGCCATCTAACTCACCATCAATCACACGATCCAGCAATACCTTCCAGTTTGCCTGTGGTTCAATGGTGACGTATAGGCCCTCATCTTCAAAAAAGCCTTTTTCATACGCAACCGCTAAAGGTGCCATATCAGTTAGTTTGATAAAGCCAAATTTAAGCTCATCTTTTTCAAGCTCACCAACAGCATAGGCGCTCGTTAAACCGCCCGCCATCGTTAGCGCTAAACCAGCCAGGCAGCTTTTCAACATGCCTCTCGTGTTCTGCGAGATAGAAGTATTTCGATTTTTTTTCATTTGTTTTCCTATTTACGTTTATAAAATGCAAAAAAAAACGTCCGCCGCTAGTTTTCGTTTTAAAGAAAACTAGCTAACGGACGCCTTTGTCCTGTGACCTTCAATGGTCTATTTTGTTTTAAACCCCAATACTGGGGGTGGTGCTATTAATTACAA